>CDZR01010127.1_pt1 | contig 150549 bp, 131 predicted proteins | sample 554781 | NCBI WGS metagenome assembly CDZR01 (sample SAMEA3182065, study PRJEB8094) | gut metagenome | biome: human; feature: gut; material: Stool; isolation source: human stools | place: Canada | collected 2013-01-28
ATCAACTTTCAAAATGCGTTGGTTTTATTGATGTAAATGGTACTACATTACCAAATAAAGAGGTTACTTGTTCTGCTGTTGCTCCTGGTAGTAGTAGTAAGGTAGATAAGGCTTCTACATCTGTTGAAACTCCTTGTACAGTTAAAAACGATGCTAAACACATGACAGATGTATTCCCTGTTGTATTCCACGATGCAACAGTTGAACCGGCATCTGACGCTGCTAAATATATATTAACATCATCTAAATAATAATAGTATAGATGTTGTATAACATATAATTGGACAAGAGGTGAAAAATTTCACCTCTTGTTTTTTGTTTTAAAATTTTATTCATAATATTAGTTGCGTACAATAGTGTTAGGCTGTATAATATAAATATGATAAAAATAAGAAGATTGACGTGTTTTGACTATCCTAAATTAAAAAAATTAATATCATATCTATGCACCGACGAAAATGATAAATTGGCAAAATCTCTAATGGAAGAACCGCTGGGATTTATAAATGCAATTTTACCACTTTCAATGAAATTCAAATCTGAATCATTCATATTAATAGATAACAATGAGATTTTAGGACTAATTACAACAATAAGAACACCTGGCAATCCGTATAAGATAAACATTACAAGATTAATATTCAAAGAAAACCTTTACGACATAGGAAAATATCTTGTAGGGTTTATCATACAAAAATTTGGAGAAAAAGGAGCAACCTCTTTTACCGTAACAATAGATGAATGCCATGATGAACTGTTTAATTTATTCATAAACGGATGCGGATTCAGGCAATGCGCCTCTGAAACCCTATGGAAAATAGAAAAACCGGCGCCAGAGAAATCTTCAATAAAATGGCGCTATGCGCAAGACTCTGACGCTGATAATATCGCAGAATTATACAATTCTGAATTAATAAATATGTACAAACCTTCATTAACTCGATACAAAAAAGAATTCCAGAATCCATTCTTTGAAGGTTTTACAGATTACTACAAAACAAGATATGTCTTTGAAGAAAATAAAAAACTTCTTGGTTATTGTTCTATAACCACTTGCGATAACCTAAACTATATTCTGGATTTTGTTACCAATAGCGGCTACGATTTTGAATACAAAGACATAATTAATATAATGCTTTGTGAAATCGCCAAAAAGAAAAGAGCATTTTATCCCCTTATAAAACAGAAAAAATATACAAAAAACTCCGAAAAATTTGGAGATTATCTAAAAGCTCAAAACTATATACCAATACAAACACAACAAATACTTGTCAAGGACTATTACAAACCTGTCAAACAAGAATGCTCTGATTGGAAAGTTTTTATATTTGGAGAAAATCAAATTACCACAAATTAATCAATATACATCATTTGATATAATCTAATAATCAATATTTAACTAAAATAATATACCGGATTAAAAAATTATCAAAGGTTCCGCTTTTATTACTGGAAATAAAAACCTCTTCGTGCTAACATAAATAGACAGAAAAGAAATCGAGGTGGATATGGATAATTTGAAAATATATCTTGATAAAGATATTAATCAAGAGTTAATTAAGTCTAAAAAAATTGCAGTTATCGGATTTGGTTCTCAAGGATACGGACAATCCATGAATTTAAAAGACTCAGGTTGCAATATAGTTCTGGGGCTAAGAGAGGGTGGAAACTCCGATAAAAAAGCAAAAAATTACGGATTTAAAACTATGCCTATAGAAGATGCCGTAAAATGGGCTGACATTGTTCAAATTTTAATTCCTGATGAAATCCAAGCCGAAGTCTATGAAAATCAAATAAAACCGAATATGAAACCCGGCCAATATCTTATGTTTTCACACGGTTTTAACATTCACTATAAAAAAATTATTGCACCTCAGGATATAAACGTTATTATGGTTGCTCCAAAAGGTCCTGGACATACAGTAAGAAGCCAATATACTGAAGGTAAGGGCGTTCCTTCACTAATTGCAATATATCAAGACCCAGCAGGTGATTCAAAAGAAATATCACTATCTTATGCATCTGCAATAGGTGCAGGACGTGCGGGCATCATTGAAACAACATTTAAAGAAGAAACAGAAACCGACTTATTTGGAGAACAAGCAGTTATTTGCGGAGGTGTTTCTGCTCTTATGAAAGCAGGATTTGAAGTTTTGACAGAAGCTGGATATTCACCTTATATGGCATATTTTGAAGTTTTACACGAAATGAAACTTATTATTGATTTAGTAAATCAAGGCGGTTTAGCTGATATGAGATATTCTATTTCCAATACAGCAGAATATGGTGATATGACAAGAGGTCCAAAAGTTATTGGCGAAGAATCAAAAAAAGCAATGAAAAAAATATTAGAAGATATACAATCCGGAACTTTCGCTGATGAATTTACCAATGAAATGAAAACCGGTTGTAAGGTATTTAATCAACTCAGAGAAGAGAATGCTAATCACCAAATTGAAAAAATAGGAAAAGAAATCAGATCATCTTTTGTCTGGGGAAATAATGATAAAATTATAAACAGAGAAAAAAATTAAAATAAAAAACAGTCTGATTATACTGAATCTTAAAATAATAATATTGAAAAATATTTTCAATATATAAATATTCTTATACACTATATTATTAAATTATAAAGGAATAAAACATGTTCAATACAGAAGACACTTATGAAGTAGTTATTTTCTCAATAGGAGATACTAAAGCCGGAACAAAAATGGGAAAACTGCAATTAAAAAATACTGTTGATGATAGTATCCTAAACTGTATACTGTGGGAAGAAACCTTAAATCGATTTGATAATAAAATCTTTAGGACAGGAAATTTAGTCAGGATAGTATCAGCAAGTTTTAATGAAAAATTCAATAACTGTCTTGTCTCTGCCCTTGAACTAATTAAAGAAGCAAGACTGGGACTTGATAACAAAGAAATAGAACAGTATTGGATAAAACTTTTAGCATTTATAGAAAAAATAAAAAATGAAAAGTTGAAAAATTTTGTATCAGAACTGTTTTCAAAACACTCCGAACAATTTAAAATTATGCCGGCTGCCAAACTTATGCACCATAATTATATTGGAGGATTACTGGTTCACACTGTAGAATGCGCAGAATTTGCAGAACTAAATATGGAAAAATTTGCATATAAGGCTAACCCGAGTGAAATTTATGCAGCCTGCTTGCTTCATGATTTTGGTAAAATATTTGAATACACAATTGATACAGAAACCGGATTAATCGACTATGCACCTAATTTTAGAGAAGAATGGATATCTCATTCTCAATATGGATTTAGTATATGCATGAATGCAGGATTCAAAAGAGTCGCTAAAATGATTGCAGCACACCACGGAAGAAGCGAATGGGGAGCAATAATAGACCTTGATCAAAAAGATCTTGAACCGGAATTATATCTGATACATTTTATAGATAATTTGTCAGCAAAATTTGGAAAAATAAATACAAGACTGCTTGAAAAGAAAGAGGACTAATTTTGTCAAAATTAACAGAAAAACATCATTATGAAGGAACACTAATTTGTGTAGAAGGCATTGACGGCTCAGGAAAATCGACTCAACTTACCCTTCTCAGGGACTGGTTAAAGTCTACAGGTAAAGATGTCATTTTTACAGAATGGAATTCCTCTGAATTAATTTCTCAAACAACCAAGCTGGCTAAAAAGAAAAATATGCTTTCACCAAGAACGTTTAGCCTTCTGCACGCTGTTGACTTTGCAGACAGACTGAAGCAAGTAATTGCTCCGGCTCTAAAAACCGGGTTTATTGTTCTTGCTGACCGATATGCCTATACAGCCTTTGCAAGAGATGTTGCAAGAGGTGTTGACCCAAATTGGGTAAGAGAAGTTTATGATTTTGCTATTAAACCCGATTTAGCTATATATTTTGACATTGACCCTAAAACATCATTAGAAAGAATTTGTTCTAACAGAGCCCCGAAATTTTATGAGGCAGGAATGGATTTAAAATTAAGCAATGACCCTTATGAAAGTTATGTTCTCTTTCAATCAAAAGTGATTGCTGAATATAAAAAAATGCTCGATGAATTTGATATTGTTACCCTGAATGCTAATGATACAATACATAAAAAACAAGTTGAAATTAGAAAAATGCTAAAAAAAATTTTATTAGATAAAGGAGTTGAAATATAATGGAACAATTCAAAAGAAAACATAAATACAATGGGCTTTTGGTTGTAATTGAAGGTACAGATGGTTCAGGAAAATCAACTCAATTAAATTTGTTAAAACAATCATTAGAAGATCAATGTTATGGAGTTATGGTTTCTGAATGGAAAACATCCAGATTAATAGCAAAAGTTATCGATGATGCAAAAGAAAGAAACTTATTAAATGCAACAACATACAGCTTGTTATATGCTGCAGATTTTGCCGATAGACTTGAAAATCAAATAATACCGGCACTAAAAGCTGGATTTGTAGTACTTTTAGACAGATATTATTACACTGCACTTGCTCGTGATGTTGTTAGAGGTCAAAATATTGAGTGGGTAAAAAATCTATACGATTATGCTCCTGAACCGGATTTGGTATTTTATTTAGATATGCCAGTGGACACATTATTAAAAAGAATTATAGGAACAACAGGTTTAGATTTTTATGAAAGCGGACGTGATGTAGGATTTTCTACAGATTTTTATAAAAGCTTCGGAATTTACCAAAATAAATGTCTTGAACAATACAATTTAATGAAAAATGAATATGGATTTATTAGTATTGATGGAACAAAATCAATCGATGAAATTCATAAAATTATGTCTGACGAAGTACAAAAAATCTTAGATACAGGAATTCTTGACTAATACACTATATTACAGAAAAAGCAATAATTTCAGGTAAAATGTTAACAAAATAAATAAAAATTTACGTTGCGAAACATTTTGAGTCATGGAACAAGTTTTATGCTAAATTATAGGGTATAAAAGGATATATTTAAGGAATAGTTTTAGTAAGGAGATTATGAATGTCTGAATACTTGAGCAAAGAAGAGATTAAACAATGGAGAAGCTCATTAGAAAAGATTACATTAGAGGAGTTTGCTGCAAGATTAGGGAAAAAGGTTGAGGAGAAAAAAGAAACAAACGATTTAATTGACATAGTATTACATGGTCAACCAGTTGTTTCTAATGAACCTGAATGGTCTTCAAAAGCAGAAAGACTTAGTACTATAGCAGATAGAGCCTATGAAAAAGAAAAAGAAATCTATATATCACCTTTTTCAGCTAAAAATCTAAAGCTTGATGATTCTACTGCTAAAAAAGAAAATTCTTCTAAAGAATCAAAAAAAATAGTTGAGCCAAAAGCTTCAGACTTAAAATTAACTAAAACCAAAACATCTTCAAAAAAAGCTACAAAAACATTAAAAACAGTAGCAAAAGAAATAATTACCACTGACAAAACTGGTGATGCATTAAGAGATGACGTTAGAGTTGTTTTCAAAAAAGCCCTTACAGATAGAGAACAGAAAGTTTTTGATTATTTTGCATCCCATAAAAATAAAATAGTTTATGCTAAAGATCTCGCAACTCTATTAGAACTTCCTAGAGACTATGTCTATAAATATATAAAAAATCTAAGAGCTAAAATTGACGGCGAAGCACTTAAAAATGCTGATAAAGGCGGATTTATATTTTCAATATAAACAATAAAACAACAATTAGTTAAAAAATAAGCACTTATAAAATAAGTGCTTATTTTTATTAATATTATTTAAATTAACTTTATTATTTTATATCAACTTTAGCTCCCACAAATTCAAGAGCCTTCTTAGTTAAATCAGCTTCTTTATTAGATATATCAGTCATAAAGACAACAGGAACAGATTCAACAATATTTTTTGCTGCCATATAGTCTAGCCCGGTTATTTGACGTAAAGTAGCCATTACGGTAGCTTTATTAGCCCCACAATCAACCAAGATAAGAGAATATGTACCGGTAGATTTTTTTATAATATTTACATTCGATACTTGTTTCGGAGCTGTTGAAGGCTGCATTGGTTTGAATCCTGATTTTATACCTGATAGAAACCAAGCTTTAAATTCGTCAGGTTCAAAATTATCCAAATCAACATTATACTTACGTTTTAACAAATCAGCAAGAATTACAACTAACATAATTGCAATTGCACCATATAAAAACGCCATATCAATCATATTTTGCCCTCACGTATCTAAACAAATAATGTACTTATTTATAATAACACATGATTTTGTTAAAAGCAATTTATAAGGGACAAAAACAATATATCACTCAATATCAACAACAGCTCCGAGCTTTTCCAGCTTAGTTTTAAGACATTGAGCCTCTTCACAGGAAAGATTATTTGAAACAATAGCAGGCAATGATTCAATAAGAGCTATTGATTTTTTTAAACTCATACCAGTCAGAAGTCTAATCTCTTTTAAAACTTCAACTTTATTTTGTACAGGAAAACTTATGATATGAAGAGTACACGAATTAGTTACACCAATATTCATATTCATATAAACATATTCATTATCAAGAGCTTTAATTTTATCATTGGCACGTTTTATACAAGATATTATCAAGCATACAGAAATTATAACTATACATAAAAGAATACCATAATAAAGCATAAATCCTCACAAAAAATAAACGGACCTGCAAAATGCATTGCCCGTTTATTATAACATTTTTATTATTTGAAATCAAACTATTTGATTTCAACAACAGCGCCAGCTGCTTCAAGAGTTTTCTTGATAGCTTCAGCTTCGTCTTTTTTAATATTTTCTTTAACTGCTTTAGGAGCTGCTTCTACTAAATCTTTAGCTTCTTTTAATCCTAAACCTGTTAAAGTTCTTACTTCTTTCAATACAGCGATTTTCTTATCTGCTGGAACAGAAGCTAATACAACTGAAACTTCAGCATCAGCATCGTCTGCTGCTGCAGCTGCTGCTGCAGGTGCTGCTGCTACAGCTACAGGAGCTGCTGCAGATACGCCGAATTTTTCTTCCATAGCTTTTACTAATTCAGCTGCTTCTAATAAAGTTAATTTTTCAATTGATTCTAAAATTGATTCTACACTCATTGTTTTTCTCCTTTTATTTTTAATTTAAAAATTTACTAATACAATATCTAAGCACAATTGCCTAAACAAATTTGCTGCAAATATATTATGCAGCTTTTTGATCTCTGACTGCTGCCATTGCTCTTGTAAGTTGAGAAAGAACAGCATTGATAGAATTTGCGATACCTGATGCCGGTGAATTGATAGAACCAAGCATTTTTGCATAAAGCTCGTCTTTTGAAGGAAGAGCTGCTAAAGCCTTAGTTTCTTCAACTGATAATAATTTACCATCAAGAACTGCGCCTAAAATTTCGCCTTTCTTAGTTTCTTTGATAAATTTAGTAACAGCCTTTGCCGGACTAACAGGGTCTTCAAAACCGAAAGCCAAAGCTACAGGTCCAGTTAGTTTTTCAGTTAAAACTTCATAAGCTGTACCTTTTACTGCTATTTTAGCCAAAGTATTTTTGGTAACCATGTAGTCGCCACCGTCTTTTTGAATTTCACGTCTTAATTTTGTAATTTCTTCAACGGTTAAACTTTTGTAGTCAGTAATAACTGCAACTTGAGCTTTTTCAATTTTTGATTTAATCGCATCTATTTTTTCTGATTTAAATGCTTTTGTTGCCATTTTTAGCTCCTTTAATTTCTACTAGATTGCCAAGCAATCATTTATTTATATTATCGACCTAAAAACTAAAAAAGATTTTGCCTTTTTAGCTTTACCGCAAAATCTTACACACAAGTCTAAATATATTTACTTTCGTGTAACCTCGATTAGCTGGAATTTTAAAGATTTTCATCTGCTAATTGTCTGCGGCTATGAATCTAATATATATAAAACATAACTAAATTGCAACAATATTTTTTCAAAAAAACATAGATAGTAATATTTATTTACATAATGCAGCAAAGAAGAAGTGCCAAAAGCAATTTTAGCAACATTGATGTTTTTATTAATATATGGTAGAACAGATAGACAATCCTGCAAATAAAATTATGCATTACGGAAGTACTAATGTCGGAGTGTTATATCCTCCTGATAAACTTCCGAAAGTTCAAGTATATTCTTATAAAGAAGGAGAACAAATATATAATCAAATGCAGTATGATCTCTATCAAACTCAAAAACAAGCAAAAGCACCAGAAAAACACAAGTTTCCAACAATTCTAAAAATCGGATTTACCAGCATTGCATTATGCTCAGCAATTATATTTAAAAAGGATATTAGTAAATTTATAAAAAACCTATTCAAAAAACATCCGAAAATTTAATCCTTAACTACAAATTCTCGTAATTGGGTATAAATTATTGGTGAAAACTCTTTTGTTGTAACTATATCTATAATTTTATAAGACTGCGGAAGTGTTATCAACGAAGGAGAAGATATGTGATAAACACCATCTTTCATTGTTTCAAAATTTGTATGAAAATGCCCGGATACGACCGCTAAAACATTATGATGTTTTTCGAGAATTTCACGATAATCTTCTACCCTATATGTTTTATGAGTTTTCAATCTAGTTTCAGCTCCTTCAGGATATTCTACAGGAAAATGTTGCAAAATAACAACTGAATTTTGCTCATTTTTTGTCAACTCTGCATCAAGCCATTCAAGGGTATCTTTCCTATAATAACCGACAGCACCGGGAATAACTTCCTTTGCTCCATCAACAATGATAAATACAAAACCATTTTTCTTAAATTCGTAATTTGGATGTCTTTGAGGATAAAAAATATGTCTCTCGCGTAATATTTCATAATAACGAACTTTTGACATATCTTTAGACTTATAAACATCATGGTTTCCCAGAACAACATAATAAGGAACTTTTAATTTAGAAACAATATCTACAAATTTTCTTAAATTTTCAGGAGTCGGATAATTTATATTATCCCCCGTGAAAACTACAAATGAAACATCTTGCAATTTATTAATATCTTCAACTGCACTCTCCAATACATTTTGAGAATACTCTGAATCTACTGATAAATGTGAATCAGTAACTTGTACAAACTTAATATTTTCTGCATTCGCCTTTACTGAAAAAAAACAAAAAGATATAAATAAACTAATAAATATAGATAATATTTTTTTCATACTCAAACACAATCTCCCTTGCAAAAATTATATCATGAAATTAAAATATATGATAGATAAATACAGATAGAGGAATTATGAGACTAGACAAATTTTTAAAAGTATCACGACTGATAAAAAGAAGAACCGTTGCCAACGAAGTATCAGATATGGGTAGAATATTGGTAAACGGAAACATTGCTAAACCCGCAAAAAAAATCAAAGAAAATGATATAATAACAATTGAATATGCAAATAGAACTGTTACTGTCAAAATCTTAAAAGTTCCAAGTGGAAATGTTAGTATACAAGAAGCCTCAACTCTTTATGAAATTTTAGAGTAAGTTATACTAAATTAAGAAATGTAACAAAATAAACAATCTCCGAAATTTTGACTTTTAAAAATACTTTATTAAAGTATAGAGAGCATAAGACGGAGATAAGAAGATGGTTGACGGTATTAATTTTAACGGCAAAGTAAATAACATAACTAAACTAAACGGTGCATCACAAGCAAATCTGGGAAAAACTGAAGCTACACTTGGCTCTTTCGGATACGGTTTTCAAACAGCAGGAGCAGGATTTACTCGTAACGTTATTCCGGAATCTTTAGAAAATAAATTTGCAGAAGTTCAACTGGGTAAAAACAACGGATACACTTATATTTCTGAAAATAAAGACTTTATACAAGATATTCACTATAACACAACAGGAATAAACTCGGATAAAATTCTTGATGCAGAAGAACAAATGTTTGCAGAAGTATAAACAATAAACAGAATATACAAAAAAAGAAGTCATGGTTGAACCCTGACTTCTTTTTTTAATTAATATTTAGTTATTTAGTTATTGAACTGCATAAACGCTAACTTGTTTTCTGTCGCGTCTGTATGGTTCAAATTTCACCTGGCCATCAATTAACGCAAATAAAGTATCATCAGAACCTATACCTACATTATTACCAGGATGAATTTTAGTTCCTCTTTGACGAACAAGGATATTACCGGCTTTAACAGCTTCACCGCCGAATTTTTTAACGCCTAAACGCTTAGCTTCGGAGTCGCGGCCGTTACGGGTAGATCCCATACCTTTCTTATGTGCCATTTTTATTTCTCCTTTATTATAAAATTACATCTATTAAAGATTATTCAGACCTAATGTCTAACTAATCATTATTCAGCTGCAGATTCTTCTGCAGAAGCTTTCTTAGCAGAAGTTCTGATTTTTGAAATCATAACTCTTGTAAAGCCTTGTCTGTGCCCTTGTTTTTTTCTATAACCTTTTTTAGGTCTTTGTTTGTAAACAATAATTTTCTTAGCTCTGCCGTGTAAAACAATTTTACCTTCTACAGAAGCTCCGGTAACATAAGGTTGACCGACTTTTGACTTTTTGCCGTTTACAAGCATAACAATTTTGTCAAATACAATCTTTGAATCTTTTTCACCATCTAATAATTCAACATCAATGTAGCGACCTTCTTCTACTTGATATTGTTTTCCGCCAGTTTCTACAATTGCGTACATTTTCATTTCCTTTCAATTGGGGTTTCGTAACCTTTTTGGGGTTTTATGAACGATTGACCCGAGTAATCACGTATAGTTATTATCCCCCAGACCAAATACTATGTCAAGTAAAATATTGGATTCTTGTAAAACGTTTTAATATTTATTAACTTTCATGTCTAGTTAGAATTGTTTGAAGTATGATAGTTTTATGATGTTTAATAAGGAAGAATTAATAAGAGCTACAAAGGCAAAAATTTTAAAAGATAACACAAATAAAGACCTCCAACTGAAAATTTCTACTGACACAAGAACAATACACTCAGGGGACATTTATCTACCACTAAAAGGAAAATCTTTTGATGGCGAAGAATTCATACAAAATGCTTTAGAAGCAGGAGCAAAAGCTTATTTTACAACAAAAGACCAAATTTTTGATAACGCAGAACTCATTTTAAAAGTGGAAGATACACTATCTGCCTATCTCAATATTGCAAAATTCTACCGAGAAAAAATTAATCCCATTACAGTTGCAATAACCGGAAGTGCAGGAAAAACAACTACGAAAGAGATTTTGTATAGTGTTTTAAGCCAAAAATTTAAAACACATAAAACTTTTTCTAATCATAATAATGAAATCGGATTTTGCCAAACTGTATTAAATATGGATAAAGAAACGGAAACACTAATTGTAGAAATGGGAATGAGAGGTTTGGGTGAAATAAAACTTATATCAGACCATCTTGAACCAGATTATGCAATCATAACAAATTGCGGTAGTGCTCATATAGGAAGACTTGGAAGTTTAGACAATATAGCAAAAGCAAAATGCGAAATAATATCAGGATTAAAACCTGACGGTATATTTATTGCTCGAGAACAAAATCGAATAAAAAACAATATAAACTTTCATGGTAAAAAAATTTATTATTCAATGAAAGATGTAACAATATTGAATAAAAGTAAAGGTTTTTCAAAGTTTAAATACAAAAATAATACCTATGAATTAAATGTCGAAGGAGATTATAATATAGAAAATTCTCTTGCAGCTATAGAATTAGGCACTATTTTAGGAATGTCTCCAGAACAAATCCGACAAGGACTATCTTCTTATCGCCCTATTGAAAAAAGATGGGAAGAAGTAAATATAAAAGGCTTAAAATTTATTAATGACAGCTATAATGCAAATCCTGAATCCGTTAAAGCCTCCGTTAAAACATTTGTAGAACTATATGAAAATCCGGTTGTTGTTCTTGGGAATATGGGAGAATTAGGTGTTGACGAAATAAAATACCACAAAGAGGTTGGACAGTATTTAGCAAATCTAAACAAAAAAGTTAAGTATTTAACAGTAGGAAATTTAGCAAAAGAAATAGGAAAAGAACTTGTAGCAAAAGGATTTGAAGTTAAAAACTTTGAATCAAACAAAGAAGTATCTTGTTACATTCTTGAAAATTTGAATAACAGTTATACAATATTCTTGAAAGCATCACGCAGTATGGAATTTGAAGAGATTTTAGAAAACATAAAAAGAGGGATATGTAAATTATGATAATGATAACCATCGCATTTTTATTAGGAATGGTTTTATGTATGTTATTCGGCGTACCATACATTGATATGCTAAAGAAAAAAATGATAGGGCAATACATTAAAGATGTAGCTCCGGAAAATCATACAAAAAAACAAGGAACTCCAACAACAGGTGGAGTATTCATAATTGCAGCAATAATCATGGCATCAGTAACAGCCCTTCTGCTGGCTCAAAGAATGACAACAGTTGCTCTTATTACCATAATAACTCTTGCATTTTATACATTTGCAGGATTTCAGGATGATTATATAAAAATTAAAGGAAAAGGTAATGACGGATTAACTGCAAGAGGAAAACTTTTCAGACAAATAGCCATTGCCCTTTTACCAACATTATTTTTAATAATAACAAATCCAACAGCTTGTAATTTTACAATAGGAAATATTGTTCTAAATTTAAAATGGTTTTACCCATTCTTCGCAGTATTCATAATAACAGGCGCATCAAATGCCTATAATCTAACAGATGGACTGGACGGTTTAGCTGCAGGATGCGGAGTTCCGGCATTTATTGCCTGTTCACTAATTTCATTTGCACTTGGAGAAAATGAACTTGCAATAATTTCAGCAGCAGCAGCAGGCGCACTGCTAGGATTTCTCAAATTCAATAAACCAAAAGCTGAAGTCTTTATGGGTGATACAGGTTCTCTTGCCATTGGCGGACTATTAGGTACATTAGCTGTACTTGGCAAATTTGAATTTTTATTGATATTTATAGGCGGAGTATTTGTCATAGAAACTTTATCTGTAATTATTCAAGTTACAAGTTTTAAAACTACAGGGAAACGTGTATTTAAAATGGCTCCAATTCATCACCATTTTGAAATGCTGGGTTGGAATGAAAAGAAAGTAGTTGCTGTATTTTCTGTAGTTTCTTTAATTTTGTCAATTATAGCAATAATTTTATTTGAAATATTCAGCAGAGGAATTTTATAATGAGCATAAAAGGGAAAAAAGTCTTAGTATTAGGACTATCTAAAAGTGGTATTGCAGCTGCAAATTTTGCAAATCAACATGGTGCAGAAGTTTATTTAAGCGAAGGAAAACCCATTACAGATGACAAACTTATGCAAATAAAAGATTTGGAAAAAAAAGGGATTCATACAGAATTCAGCGGTCATAGTGAAGACTTTATAAATAAAGCTGAACTAGCAATTACCAGCCCTGGAATTCCACCACACAGTGAAATATTACAAAGACTAAAAAATAAACATATCCCAATAATATCAGAACTTGAACTATGCTATAGAGAGTGCGATATCCCATTTATCATAATAACCGGAACAAATGGTAAAACAACAACAACCGCTCTTACCGAACATATATTATCAAAAAAGCTTAACACTAAAGCTTGTGGGAATATAGGAACTCCACCATGCTCTATTGCAGAAGAAGATTTGGATTATTTTGTATGTGAAGCTAGTTCTTTCCAACTAGCAATGAGCCCATCAATAAAACCATTTATTGCCGTATGGACAAATTTTACACCAGATCATGTTGACTGGCATCAGGGGTTAGAAAATTATTTCAATGCAAAAGCAAGGATATTTAAAGAGCCGCAAAATGCACAATACTCCATTTTAAATGCAAAAGATGAAAAACTTATGGCTTTTTCAAAAGAAGCTAAAGGAACAATCTTTATGTTTGCTGAAAATATTGGAGATAATTGCTGCTACGAAAAAAATAATTCAATAATATTTAAAAGAAACGGCATAGAAGAAGAAATTATAAAACTTGAGCAGTGTCCCCTTATTGGAGAACATAACTATCAAAATATCATGTGTGCAATAATATGTGCAAAACTTGTAAATATAGATAATGAAACTATTAAGCAAGCTATTATGGAATTCAAAGCTCCGGAACACAGACTTGAAAAAGTCAGAGAATTAAATGGAATAACTTTTTATAATGATTCAAAAGCTACAAATCCAGAAGCGGCAATTGTTGCAATAAATTCATTTAATAATGTCAATGCCGTCCTGATAGCTGGCGGCAGAGACAAAAATACAGATTTAACTGAATTTTGCAAATCTATAAAAAAACATATAACAACAGTAATTTTAATTGGAGAAGCAACAGATAGATTTGAAAAAAATTTACTACAAAACGGATTTACAAATATTATCAAAGAAACAACATTAGAAAGTGCTATTGATAAAAGTATAGAACTCAATCCAAATGTAGTGTTGCTATCACCTGCTTGTGCAAGCTTTGACATGTTTACAAGTTATGAAAACAGAGGAGAGGTATTCAAGGAATATGTCTTATCGAGAGTATAAATCTAGTCAAAGACAGGAAAGAGAAAGAAAAGAAAGACGGCAAAGGAGACAAAAAGAATCTGATACTATACTCTCTGCTCCTGATAAATCACTTTTAATAATTGTTACTTTTCTTGTTATTATTGGATTTTTGGCAATTTTTTCAGCTACAGCTCCAAAATGTCTGAGAGAAGGAACTAATCTTGCTTCTTTTTTAGTAAAACAAATGCTTTATGCAGGAGTTGGATTCCTTGCTATGGGATTTTTTGCTAAATTTGACTATAAAAAACTGGAAAAATTTAATAACAAATTTTTATGGATAGTAATAATTTTGCTACTAATTTTACAATTCACCCCCCTTGGGGTAACTATCAATGGAGCAAAAAGATGGATAAATCTTGGATTTATGCAACTACAGCCATCTGAACTCGCAAAGCCTTTGTTTTGCATGCTTTTAGCCTCTAATTTTAAAAATGGAGTTGATTTACTTAATCCTAAAAATTGGACAGATGTTTATATACCAATACTTGTCATATTATTTTTAATCTTTAAACAACCAAACTTGAGTATGGTAATAATACTTCTAGTTGCTTCATTTTGCATGTATATCGCAGCTAAAGGTTCTTTAAAAGTTGTAGCTGCTCTTGGTGGTGTTATGGGAGCAGGATTTTTAATGTTTTTACCAAAACTTCTGCAAGGCTATCAAATGGACAGAATTAATGTCTGGTTGAATCCTGGAAGTGATGCACAAGGAAAAGGCTATAATATCATACAGTCATTAATAGCTTTTGCTTCCGGAGGATTCAGTGGAACAGGATATGGCGGCTCAATTCAAAAAAGAGCTTATTTACCGGAGTGTCATACAGATTTTATTTTTGCAATTTTAGCAGAAGAATTTGGATTTTTAGGATGTATATTTATAATAGGCTTATTTGTCGCACTTGTATATAGAGGACTGAGAATTTCAAAAAGATGTCCTGATTTATACGGAAAACTTTTAGCGATAGGAATTACAGTTATATTTGGATTCCAGGCATTTCTTAATATGTCTGTTGCCAGTTCTCTACTTCCGGTAACAGGTGTAACACTTCCATTTATTAGTTATGGAGGAACATCTATTATCGTTTCTCTGGCTATGGTAGGAATTTTACTAAATATATCAAAACAAAGGATAAAAAAAATAAGGACTGAAAATAATGACTAAAAAAATATATTTCATAACAGGAGGAGGCACAGGCGGACATATTTATCCTGCGTTGGCTGTAGCTGATATGCTATTTAAAGAAGAAAATACCGGGAATATATACTATATAGGCAATCCAAATAACCTTGAAGCAACAATTATCAAAGATAAAGATTACGAATTTTTACCTGTAATATCATCCGGAATGCCAAGAAAATTAAGCTTTAGTTTTATAAAATGGACATGCCAGATGATTTTAGCATGGATAAAATGTTGCAAATATATAAAAAAATATAAACCTGATGTAATTTTTGGAACAGGAGGCTATGTATCAGCTCCTGTACTATTAGCCGGAATGACAATGAAAATTCCTTTTGTAATGCATGATTGTGATGCAAATCCGGGATTGGTAACAAGAAAATTGGCCCCCTATGCAAAAAGTTTATCTGTAGCTTTTGATAGTGCTAAAGAAAAATTACATAATAAAAATTGTAAGGTTAACGGAAATCCTATTCGAGAAAAATTTAGTACACTAACAAAAACGCAAGCAAGAAAAGATTTAAAACTAGATGATAAGTTAACTATTTGTATCATGGGTGGCTCCCAAGGCGCACAAACTATAAATAATGCAATTATTCCAATATTAGAAAAACTATCCAAAAATTATGATTTACAAATAATATTTCAAACTGGCAAAAAAAATTTTGACCGGACTGCTGAAAAACTAAAAGAAATTTATCCTGATTACATAAAAGATAAAAATATTATAATACAACCATACTTTGATGATATGGTAACAATATTAAAAGCGTGTGATATAGCTGTATCCAGAGCAGGTTCATTAAGTATATCTGAACTTTGTGCAAGTTCTATTGCTCCGATATTTATACCATATCCCTACGCTGCAGCCGATCATCAAAGAAAAAATGCAAAATATATGGTTCAAAATGGTGCAGGACTATATTTAGAAGATTCAGATACAAATGCTGAAAATTTATATAAAATGATAACAAAACTAGTTGAAAATAAGACTCTTTTAGTCGAAATCCAAAAACAAAGCGGAAAACTTGCAAAATTTGATGGAACTCGAAATATTATACAACAGATATTTGATTGTACTAACTAATTATTAGTACTTTTTAAACTTTCTAAAAAGTCTTTATTATATTCAAGCGAATCTTTTGTTGCAGCAATTGAATAAACAGCTGGTCCGCTAAATACGTATTTTGCAGTATTTAAAATATCTTCAGGTGTTATAGAATCAATCAGTTCTAATTTTTTATTAATATAATTTATTCCATAAGGAGTTTTCACACTTCTTGCAAGAAGGTCATTTTTTCCTGAATTTAATTCCAAGGAAGCAAGTATTGAAGTTTTTAAATATTTTTTTGCATTATCTAACTCTTCTGCAGATACAGTTTCTGTTGTAAGCCTCTTAATATTTTCATTAAAACCATCAATTGATTTTTTGATATTATCAAACGATTTTTGTCCTGTTTCTTGATTTTCGGTAGTTGTGCCAATATTAAGGCTCATTATCCCGATATTATCTACAAAATCATAATTAGAAGAAACATAGTAAGCCAAGTGTCGTGATTCCCTTAAATCAGAAAAAAGTCTTGATGCAGGTGAACCGCCTAAAATTGAATTTAACAAAGAAATACATACAAAATCTTTAGCATTATTATTATGGCTGAACTTAAAACCTTCGAGTATCTCTGCCTGATTTTTTTTATGTTCTACAGTATAAACCTGATTACCATTAAGTTGTTTGAATGAATCATTAAGAGAAATATCTTTAGGCTGCAGTATAGCATATTCCCCTGCAGAATCAAAAATTTTCTGTTTTAATTCAGGATGTTTTGAAAATGGTGCGGAGACTATAACCTGCCCCTGACCTTTTACAAAAAGGTCATTATAAAAATCCTTAATATCATTCAAAGTTATATCATCCAAACTTGCCAACAAATCTTTTGGAGTGTATGCATACGGTGTATTTTCATATATAACTTTTCCAAAGTTGTCATAAGGTGAAGGCTCAGTATTTGAAAAATCTTCACGTAATCGATATACACTTTGTTTAAAATTTTCTTCAGTTATATCAACATTTTTTAATTTATCGTTAAGCAAATTTAATGCCTCTCCAGTAGAAGTATATGGAAAATTAACTCTGGCCTTTAATCCATAATCATCTGCAATGATATAAGAATCCATAGCAATGATATCTGACTCTTTATTATATTGCTCAAACGACATATTCTTAGAACCGCTGTTATTTATAATATCTGATAAAATATACGAAATAGCTGCCTTTTTAGGAGTCCAGTTTTTTTCCTGAATTGTCAGCATATATTCTACATTATCAGTATCAATATCATTGAGAATAACATCCATATTATTTGGTAATTTATATTCTGATATTTTAGCGGTATCAACTGGGACTTTTTTATTTAACCCGGTAAATGAAACACTTGAAATAACAGATAACGGAGTTATCTTTGCAAAATTATATTTATCTTCTATAGAATCTTTTGATACTTGATTTGGATGTACAACTGTCAATGCAGCCTTATTTAAATCCAAATATTTTTTTGCCGTATTTACAATATCATCAGCGGTCATCGAGTCCACAATAGAATTAAAATCTTTTACTTGACTAACATCCCCATTCAACATTGCCATCCCTATCTGAGAGTTTAGAGCATGAGAATATTCAAAAATTTCATTATGATTTTTCTTTAATCTATTTTTTATAGCCGTTAACTCTTCTTCTGTTGGTGGGACTTTTGATAAATTATCAATAATTGAATATAATTCTTTTAATAATAATTCTGCTCTAGCTTCTGATACTTCACATTGAAGCATTAGCATAGATTTATCTTTAGGATTAGAACTCAATCGTTCAGGTGCAAGACCTATATATGTTCCATACTTACTTTCAAGTGCTGCTATTCTAGAATTTGATAACCCGGTAGCCAAACATGAAAGTGCCTGCATGTAAATTTTATCTTTTGTATTATTATTTTCCGGACCAACAAAACCGATAAATACAGAAGACTTCCCAGCTACAGATTTTGGAGAAATAATATCTTGTCTAACGGCTTTAGTAATAGGAGTCAATTTTTCAAATTTTCTCTCATTTACAGGATTATTAGTCCCAGTAAAATATTTTGATACAAGCTTCATTGTTGATTCCGGCTCAACCTCGCCGGTTATAACTGTTATCATATTCGAAGGATAATAATTACTCTTATAATAATCTATCACATCTTCTCTTGTAAGAGCATCTATATTATCAGTAGAACCGGCAACAAGATCAAGTGAATTTGATTTTACATTAAACAAATTTTTTATTGTTTGAGAATATCCTAAATTTTCATTTTCTGATAAGCACATATTTATTTCAGAATCAACAATTTTCTTTTCTTTTTCTAATTTGTCAAGCAAGAATGTAGGTGATTGAAGCTGCGCAGCCTGAAGCATTATTTTATTTTCTAAATCTTTATCATCCAACAAATTAGAACTTATATAATAATCCGTTACGGAAAAAGATGTAGAAGCATTAGTTTTAGCTCCCATTTTATTAACTTCATCAAAAAAGACTTTATTCCCTAAAGTTTCTGAACCATTGAACAAATTATGCTCAATATAATGACTAATTCCTCTAACATTATCAGGTTCGTTAAAAGAACCGGTATTAACATACGTTTTAACAACAGTAGTACCCTCTTTTGGAACAATAACGACTTTTTGTCCATTAGCAAGTTTATAACATTTTGCTGTTAAATTATCATTCAATTTAATATCTTCAATATGCCGATATGAAATAGGAGTACTCACACTAAATTCAGGAGTTACATTTGATAAAGAATTCACCTGATTGGAAGAAGAATCTCCTGTAAAAGATTTATTTACCCTTGTTGATGCATTGGCGCCAATATTAGGGGCTATTATTGTATAATTCGGAATAACTTTCATAAAAAAACTACCTATGTATTCATGAAAACACATAAGTAGATTTAATTGCTCAAAATTTAAGAAATATTTACAAAAGCATACTATATCTTGAAAATAGTTTGTTCTCTATCCGGTCCGACCGACACAATTGAAATAGGAGTTTCTAAAACAGATTCCAATCTTTGTAAATATTTTTTTGCATTTTCAGGCAAATCTTCATATTTACGGACATTTGAAATATCTACCCCCCAGCCTTTATGAGTTTCATAAACAGGCTCTAAGTATTTGTGAACAAACACATCTGTAGGATATGAAGTATAAACTTTTCCATTCCGTTTATCTTTATAAGCAACACATAAATTTATCTCGTCAAAAGAATCAAAAACATCTATCTTCGTTAACGCAATAGAAGTTATACCTCCAACCAAACATGCATATTTCATCGTAACTGCATCAAACCAACCACAACGTCGAGGTCTACCTGTAGTTACGCCAAATTCATGACCAATATCCTGAATTTTTTTGCCAACTTCATCTGTTAATTCTGTAATAAATGGACCTTCGCCAACCCTTGTACAGTAAGCCTTTGCAACGCCGATAACGTTATCAATCATTTTTGGTCCATATCCAGAACCAATACAAGCCCCTCCTCCAATAGGATTTGAGCTTGTTACAAATGGATATGTTCCAAAATCAACATCCAACATTACTCCTTGAGCACCTTCAAATAAAATCTTTTTACCTGAACGCTTTGCTTCAGCCAATAAATCTTGCCAATCAAAACAAACATAAGGTCTGAATATTTCAGCATATTCCTCACAAAGCTCTAAAACTTCATCTTTTGAATAAGTTTTTAAACCATAAACCTCTTTTAATTGTTTATTCTTTAATGGCAAAATAATATCCAATTTTTCAGATAATGCTTCAGGTGAATATAAATCTTCAATTTTTAATCCAATTCGTTGCATTTTATCAGTATAAGTAGGTCCTATTCCTTTTTTAGTAGTACCAATTTTACCTTTTGATGCATTATCTTCAGAATACCCATCAACTTCAGTATGCCAAGGCATTGTTATACTCGCAAGAGGACTTACTTTTAAGCCTGATAAATCAATATTTTCTGCTTTTAAACCATCAATTTCTTTCTGAAAATATTCAGGAAGAATTACAGTTCCATTTCCAATCAAGCAAATTTTTCCCTCATACAAAATTCCTGACGGAATAAGGTGGAATTTAAAAGTTTTACCATGTGCAACAACTGTATGTCCAGCATTGCATCCTCCCTGATAACGAATAATTAAATCTGCATTTTGAGCTAAAAGATCGGTAATTTTTGCCTTACCTTCATCTCCCCATTGAGCACCAATAACAACATTATTAGTCATTTTTAATCCCTTTATTTATCTACAACAGCCTTATTATAATATCACAAAAGAAAGATTTCTTACAGATATAATAAATCTTCTAATTTAAATATATTATTTTAATAAACTCAACCATATAATTTAACCATTTCCGGTAAGATTTCAAAAACATCCCCAACAATACCACAATCAGCAATATCGAAAATAGGAGCATTCTCATCATTATTTATTGCAATAATATAATCAGCTCCCTCCATTCCAACAGTATGTTGAATTGCTCCGGATATAGCACAAGCAATATAAACTTTTGGATGAACAGTTTTACCAGTTTGCCCCACTTGAATTGATTGCGGCGCCAACCCCATTTCTACAGCACCACGCGTTGCCGCAACCGTAGCACCAATGGAATCAGCAAATAGTTTTAATAATTCAAAACCTTTTTCATTTTTTAACCCCTTACCACCGGCAACAATAACATCTGCAGAATCCAAATCATTTATTATACTATCGACAGTTTTTTTAAAACTCACAAGTTCTACATGATTTTTCATACAGGAAATAGTTACCGGACAAGAAATAAATTCTGTTTCTACTGAATATTTAGGGACATTAACTTTAAATACATTAGGTCTCACTGTTGCCATTTGAGGATAATTTTTACATAAAATAGTAGCCATTAATTGTCCGCCAAAAGTCGGACGAGTTGCAGCAAGTTTACCATTATTATCAATGTCTAACTCTATACAATCAGCAGTTAAACCTGTAGATAACGAACTAGCAACTCTTGGAGCCAAATCTCGTCCTTGATTTGTCGCACCAAGTAATAATATTTCAGGTTTTATCTCGTTAACCAAATCGACCAATAAACGCGAATAATATTCTGTTGAATAATTTTTGAATATATCATCTTCAAAATAATAAACTTTATTTACTCCCATATTCTGAAAAGATTCTTTAAAAGAATTAATCATGTTACGAGGCAAAAAAATAACCGCATTAACATCAACACCGCCTAATTTATTTGCTAATTCATGAGCCTTGGATAACAATTCAAAAAATACAGTATGAATATAATTTTCGCGTGTCAGCTGTGCAAACACTAAAATTCCGGAATATTCAGCATTAGTCATCTTTTAGAACCCCTAAATTTTTTAGTTTTTGTTGTAATAAATCAACACTGTCTTGTGTATTCATTTTAAATTTTTGAGCATTATGAGATGAAATATTCCTGAAAGCTTTACTTACATAAGTTGGAGAACCTTTAATCCCAACTTTTTCAGGAGTTAACCCTATATCTGCCATAGAGCAAACTTTAACCTGCATTTTAGACGCAGCTTTAATACCATTGATAAGAGGCCTTACAGGTTCAAAATCATCTTGAAGGATACAAACAACAGCAGGTAACGAAACTTTAACTATTTCTATTCCCTCTTCAAGTTCTCTTGTCAATTCCAATATATTATTTTCAAAACTTATAAAATTCTTAACATAAGTAACTTGAGGAATATCCAAAAAACTGGCAATGTTAGGACCAGTTTGAGCAGTGTCGCCATCAACCGCAAATTGACCGCAAACAATTAAATCAAAATCAGGGAGCACAGTTCTTATTGCTTTTGAAATAGTCAACCCTGTGGCATAAGTATCTGCTCCGGCAAACTTTTTATCCGAAATCAAAACCGCATCATCACAACCTATTGCTAAAACTTTTTTCAGCATATCTTCTGCCTGCTTTGGCCCCATAGTAAAAACTGTAATTTCAACATTTTTTAGTTGAGCCTTTAACTTTAGAGCAAATTCCGTTGCATAAACATCGTAAGGATTTATTATACTTTCTACACCCTCACGTTGAATAGTATTATTCTCTGTCCACTTTATATCTGAAGTGTCAGGAACTTGTTTTATACATAATGCAATTTTCATAAGTATTTAAAAATTTATTTTTGCTGCTGTCTTGCTTTTTGTTTTTGGTTAGCATCCAATAATGCATTATATGCCAATAGATACATAGAACATTTTTGCACACTTGGAACATACCAAGCACACTTTGTTTGGCTGCAAACCATATCAATACCTGAACCGATACTTATTAAAGGGCAAACCGGAATATCATTTCTACCCATAGCGCACTCTCCTATACTTTCTCTGCTTGTCTTAATAAATTACAATTTTCACTGCGTTTTCGCTCTTGGTCTTTATAAATTCTTGTTCTATTAATAACTTCATCAAAATCAATTTTATGAGCATCAAAATCAGGGCCATCAACACAAGCAAACTTTGTTTCTCCCCCAACTGTAACCCTGCAAGCACCACACATTCCAGTACCGTCAACCATAATAGGATTCATACTGGCCTCGGTATATATCCCTTTATCTCTGGTTAAATCTGCAACGGCTCGCATCATAGGCATAGGCCCAACAGCAATAACATAATCAACAGGTTCCCTATCAATAATTTCTTGTAATACGGTAGTTCCAAAGCCTTTAATACCATAAGAACCATCGTCTGTTGTCAGATACAATTCTGTACAAGCCTCTTTCATTTTATCTTCCCAGAATAATAAATCCTTAGTCCTTGCACCTGCAATCATATAAACTTTATTTCCTGCCTCTTTTAAAGCCTTAGAAATTAAATAACATGGAGCAGCACCGTATCCACCTGCAACGCAAACTGCTGTACCGTATTTTTTTATATGAGTCGGCTTACCTAAAGGTCCTACCAAATCAACAAGCTCATCTCCAACTTCTAATTGAGCAAGTTTTTTTGTTGAATAACCAACAGCCATAAATACTAATGTTAAAAGTCCGTTTTCTTTATCAACATCAGCAATAGTTAGTGGAACTCTTTCTCCTTCTTCTTCAACTCTAAATATGATAAATTGTCCTGCTTTTGCATTACGAACCACATAAGGTGCATCAATTGTAATTTCATACTGGTTAGGACAAATCTCTTTCTTTGATAATATTTTATATCCCATTGTTCTCTCCTTATATCAAATCTTAACAAAATTATACAACAAATAAATTCATTTGAAAAGAGCATAATACATTATTTATTAAAGTTTCTAATCATATCACGAAGTTTTATTACAACCTTAAAAAGTTCAATTGAATGCGAAGCTTTAATAAAAATATAATCATCATTTTTTATCCAATTCAACACATCCGGCAAAAGTTCATTCACAGAACGATAGTATGCCCCATCATAGGCGTTATTAACAAGATCCCATAGATTGGCCATCTGCTCCCCGCATAACAAAACTCTGGAAGGCTTAATTTCCTCAATATATTTAAATAAATATAAATGTTGTTTAAGTGTTTCAGGTCCACCTTCTGCCATATCACCCAAAATTAAAAGCTTATTTTCTTTACTACCATAAAGACGATTAAAACCTTCAAGTGAAAATTTCATTGACAAGGGGTTAGCGTTAAAAGACTCATCAACCATTGTAATTTTATGCGCTGAATCAATATTACCCTCAGTTACCTGCCCTCTGCCTACAATAGCATTAAACTCTCTAAGTTTTTCTATAGCTTCCTCAATAGAAAGGCCTAAAGAATAAACAATACCTGCAACTATTGCTGCATCTAACAAAATATGACGAGGAGTAGGAGAATCATTAAATGCATACAATCGACCAAAAATATTCAACGAATTTCTTGAACCAATTAGCACTCGAATATCTGAATCTTCAGATTCTCCAAAAGTTATAATTCTTAAATTCTTCTTTTTTGCTGCCCGCTCAACAACATCATAATATTCCATTTCCTTATATAAAAAAGCTAAAGACCCGGGCTTCATCGATGAAAAAATTTTAGATTTTTGAACAGCAACATTTATTAATGGTTGATTAGGTTTTAAATGAACGGGTGCAATATTCGTTACAACAGCAATATCTGGAATCGTTAAGGCTGAATTCAAATCCATTCCACCGCCTAAAGAAGTCTCATTAACCCAATAAGGCATATTCACATCATATAATGTCATATTCCAAGCAAGTCCAAAATTTGTATTTGCCTGATTTAAATTAGCACTTGCCCCATAATGAGACAAAACATCATAGCACATTTTTGTTGCTGTAGTTTTACCGGATGAACCTGTAATATCTATAACCTTACCGTTATATTGTTTCCTAATAAATTCAGCCATTTTTATAACTGAATCGTATGGAGCATTAACCTCAATAACAGGTAAATTATAATTTGAAAAATATTCATAATCAGAACAAATAATAGCTGAAACTTTATCGGTTAAAGAATCTAAAAATGACTCCGCGATTCCGACTTTTTCATCAGACTTACGCACCAATGCCATATTGCCCCGTTCAAAATCTAAATGAGTAACCCTTACTCCATTTGAAAAGAAACTATCCGGAAAATTATAAAACTTAGCATCCGGCAAAGCCCTGGAAATATTTTCTTTTGTCCAAAAAACCATAAAATAATCATAGCATCTAAAAATATCTGACGCAAGTATATTACACAGAGTTATGATACTATATAACACAGCTTATCAAGCAATAAAAATTGGCGGACATAAAATATAAATATTTTCTGTCCGCCACCCGAAAACTTAAATATAAAATTTGTTATATTTACTTATCTTCTTTAGCTACCTCTGTAGAAGCCAAGCTTTTTTGCTCCTCAACCCCTTCAACTTTACCTAAAATTTGAGGGAGTTCAATTCCTGCCTGACCTGCTAAATCATGCATAGCCGGTAGAGCCTTAATTAAATCTTTCATAAAATTAGCTGTTGTTGAACCGTTAGCAGACCCCGTTCCGCCATCCCAAACAGTAATCTTATCGAATTTAATATTTTTAATAGCATCAACTTGTTTTTCAACAATCTTTTCAATCTTTTCAATCATTAGGAAGCTTGTGGCAATCTCCGGTCTGTTATTTGAAATTTTAACAAGATCTTCATAACCTTTTGCTTTTGCTTCTAATACGGCTTTTACACCTTCTGCCTCTGCAAAATATTTAGCTTTAATAGCATCTGCTTCACCGAGAGCTACACGTCTAGCTCTTTCAGCTTCTGCATCAGCTTGAACTTGAATTTTAAGTTTTTCAACTTCTTGTCTTGCTAATTCTTCTTTCTTCAATTTAGCTTCTTCTTGTTCTTTTTGAGCTAATAAAACATCTCTTTGAGCATTAGCCTTTGCAACTTCACCTTCTCTAAACGCATCAGCCTGCTTTACAGCCAAAGTTGCATTATATTCTGCAATATTTGCCTTTGATATATTTTCCCCTTCAACTGCCTGTGCTTCAAGTTCAGCAGTCTTAATACGTTGCTCTCTTTCAGCATTTGTTTTACCAATAAATGTTTGAGCTGTTTGTTCTGCAACCTGAACTTCTTTTTCTTTATTAGCGGAAGCCTCACCAACAGCACCGAGTTTTTCCTGTTGAGCAACTTCAACTTTTGCTTTGTTTATAGCCTCAGCCGCAGCTTTTTTACCTATTGCATCAATATACCCGGATTCATCTGTAATATCTTTTATGTTTACGTTAATTATTTCTAAGCCTATTTTGTTTAGCTCAGTGTTGACATTAGCATTAATCTGCTCCAAAAACTTTTCTCTATCCTGGTTAATTTCCTCAATTGTCAAAGTTGCAATAGCAAGACGCAATTGTCCTAAAATAATATCACTTGCCTGAGTAATAACATCAGCCTTTGAAAGACCCAATAAACGCTCTGCAGCATTCAACATAATTCTTGGATCAGTTGATATCCCAAATGTAAATGTTGATGGAACAGCTACACGGATATTACCTTTAGATAATGCACCTTTTAAATCAATATCTGTTGTCATCGGTTCTAAAGATAATACACCATAATCCTGAATTAACGGAATTATAAATGTACCACCACCATGCACACATTTTGCAGTTTTTTCACCGCCTGTTTTACCATATACCACTATAATTTTGTTAGAAGGACATCTTTTATACTGATTTGCGATAAACATAAATACCGCAAGTACAACAAGAGCTCCTGCAATCATTAATCCAAACATTTTTCTTTTCTCTCCTTTTTATTTATACATAAACATTTGTAACCTTTATTTTCTGACTTTTTCAATATACAATAAATCATTGCAAACCTTTACAACTCTCACTAAATCAAACGCATTAATTGATTCCTCTGTATTATTAGATGCTTCGACAACAGACAATTGACCATTTATTTCAATTTCAATCTGTCCGAGCCCCATAGGTGAAAAATTTGTATATGCTCTTCCAACCTGTTTAAGCGCTGTAGTTTTATCTTTTTTTACATTTTTTTCTAATTTTTTTACGGCAAACATCAAAAACGCAGTTCCTACCATAAAAATACTACCTACAATAAATGCAAATATAAAAGATTTTAACTGTCCGAATGCAAACTGTTTTAAAGCACCGTAACCCATCCAGCCAAAGCCCATAAAAAAAGCAATTATAGACTGAACAGATAAGAAATTAAAAGAAGGATCTGTATCTATTTCAGTGTTAAAATCTGCAAAAACTTCACTATCTCCACCTATAAAATTAAAAATAATTAATTTTAAAACAAAAAGTATAGTTGAAAACAATGCAATATAGTAATAGATTTTCCAAATATTCTCTACGGTAATTATAGATGCTGCCATAGTCTTAGTTCTCCTTCTTTTTTATTGGACGCCTTTGCCTGTAAGCTTTTTGAGGTTTACTTGCAGAAGTATGTTTAATCATACTTGACGAAGTTTGAATACGTTTTACACTATACACATCAGGTAGCGACTGAATACAGGCTATTACTTTCTTTAAAGTATCTATATTATCCAACTCTAAACCTATTTCAATAATACCTACATGATTTTTTGTTTTTATCTGTGCACTGACAATATTTGTATTATTATCAGAAACCGCAGAAATTACATCTTTTAGCAAACCAAGCTTTTCAGCAGTCTCAATTCTGATAGTAGTAGTATATGTCTTATTCGTATTCACCCCGGCCCAATGAATATCCATAAGTCTTTCATGCGGAATAGTTTCTAAAGTTTTACAATCAATTCTATGTACAGTAACCCCTTTTGCTCTTGTTACAACCCCCACAATAGGTTCACCGGGAATTGGAGAACAACACCGAGCAAAAGAATACAGCAACCCTTCCAAACCAATAATATCTTTCTGTGAACTTTTTTTACGCGAAGTATGAAAAGTTTCTTCAGGCTTTTTCTCTACAGGTTTCTTTAATTTATTAACAACTTTATTTATTGTAGTTTCACCAAACCCCAATGCCGCAAATAAATCTTCTGCAGATTGATAATTCATGACTTTTGCAACTTTATCAAACTCACCCTGTTTCATATAATCATCGAATACAGCTTTTGATAATTCATGCTCAAGATTTGACTTTCCAAGATTGACATGCTCTTCTCTATTATTTTTCTTGAACCACTGCTTAATTTTTTGAGACGCTTGCTTTGTTACTACAAAAGTGAGCCAATCTAACCGTGGAGCAGGTGTTTTAGAGGTTAATATTTCAACAATATCACCATTTTTTAATTTAGTACTTAGAGGAACAATACGACCATTTATCAATGCCCCGACAGTTTTATGCCCCACATCGGAATGAATACGATAAGAAAAATCAACAGGAGTAGCACCTTTTGGAAGGTCTAAAACATCGCCATTTGGCGTAAAAGCAAAAACCTGATCTGAAAATAAATCCAATTTTACACTTTTTACATAATCTTCGGCATTTTTCATTTCTTTGTCGTACTCAACAAGTTTATGCATCCAGGAAAATTTCACATCAGAAGCATTATCAGCTTTTTGTGAACCTTTTTCTTTATACCGCCAATGAGCTGCAATACCATACTCCGCAACCTGATGCATTTCCCACGTTCTAATTTGAACTTCCAAAGGTTTTGAACGAGGTCCAATAACTGATGTATGCAAGGACTGATACATATTACCTTTTGGCATTGCAATATAATCTTTAAAACGCCCCGGTATCGGCTTGAACTGAGAATGAATCAATCCTAAAACTTCATAACATTCTTTGACAGTATCAACGATTACTCGAACCGCAGTAATATCATACAAATCATTAAATGCAATATTTTGGCGCTTCATTTTCGCATAAATACTATAATAATGTTTTGCCCTGCCTGTAATTTGTGCATTTATACCATTCTTTTTAACATCTTTTGATATCTGTTCAATTAACAAATTAACAGTTTCTTCTCTATCAGCTTTTGTTTGAGCCACAAGCTGAGCTATTTCATAATATTTTTCAGGTTCAAGATATCTTAGAGATAAATCTTCCAATTCAGCTTTTATTTTATAAATACCTAAACGGTTAGCCAGCGGAGCAAAAATATCCAGAGTTTCTCGAGCTATTTTTTTCTGCTTCTCCGGTTCCATAAAATTCAGAGTCCGCATATTATGCAATCTATCGGCCAACTTCAAAAATATAACTCGTATATCATTAGCCATTGCTATAAACAACCGCCTGAAATTTTCAGCTTGACGCTCTTCCTTAGATTTAAATTGCAACTTTCCAAGCTTGGTTACACCTTGCACTAGCGTAAGAACATCCGGTCCAAAAAGTTCATTAATTGTTTCAGGTTTTGTATTAGTATCTTCTAAAATATCATGCAAAAATGCAGCAACAAGAGTATGAGTATCAACCTCTAAACCTGCAAGGATTTTTGCAACTTCAACAGGATGAATTATGTATGGTTCTCCAGAAACTCGAAATTGTCCTTCATGAAGCTTTTTTGCAAATCGATAAGCCTTTTCAACCAATGCAATATCTTCTGGCGAATGTTTCTGTGTAATTAATAATTCTTTAATTTCTTTAAAAGTTTCTATGTCTGACATAATAAACTAATAATATAAATTTGAGTAAATATTTTCAATAAAAGAATATAAATTTCATATAAAAAGACTAGGAAATTCTTATATGAAATTTAATATTTTATTACCACAATTTCTGAGTTGCGTTTGAGATTAAAAAATTTTAAAATTATTATAATAAATAATACTATGTAAAAATTTATGCTATATTTACTTTATGATTAAACAAACTCCTGAAGGCATAATTATAAATATTAAAATTTCTCCTAATTCATCTAAAAATGAAATAATTACAGATGGAGATATTACTAAAATTAAAATTACAACCCCACCTGTTGACGGTAAAGCCAATAAAGGATTAATAGAGTTTTTATCAAAGACTTTTAAAATTCCTAAAACTTCAATAAAAATAATAAAAGGCGAAACTTCTAAAGAAAAAACTATTCTGTTTAAAACTTCAGACAATGACAAATTAAACTTACTTAACAAAACTTTTAAATAGCGCAAAAAATAATATTTATACATTTATTTAGGATAAAAAGAATAAAAAGGAGATATTCGTTGAAAGTACAACAACTTAATCCTATAGGCTACCAAACAAAAACAGACAAAGGAAATACTTATAAAAAATCAAATCTGGCAACAACAATAGGAATTGTTAGTGCAGCTGCTATTGATATAAGCCCTAAAATTTGGAAAAACAATATCTTTGCACGTATACTTTCTACAGCAAATGATACATTGTTTGATTTATTAAAAACATTCAACAAAAATATTAGCCCAAAATTAAAAACTCCTCTTAATATTTTAGGCTATGCAATTGACATTGGATTTGCCTATGGATTAGGAAGATATATCGATAATATTATAAATTCTAAGCGTGCTCAAAAGGCTGATTTAAATACAAATATTTAGACTCTTTACATTTTACACGGATTATGTATAATAAAATAACAAAAGGAAACACATAAATGATTATAAATATTTTACAAAAACATCACCATTCTCATATCAACCTGAAGAGGTTGTAGAATTGGTAATGCGCTTGTAAAAATATAATTTCAATTCTTTAAACAACTTCTTCAGGATAATTAAGCGAATAGAAGTTGTTTTTTAGTTTAAAGAATTGAGGTTGAATAATAATTATGACAATAACTAATATAATATCTGCAATAGGCAACAACAGTAGCATTTACCCATTAATGGTGAGGGATCTCTGCATAGAAGCACCCTCAAAAATTCTTATTGCAAGAAAAGAAAACTTAAAAGAATCAAAAGAAATTGCAAATGATGCTACAAGAGAAAAAACTATAGATGAATATGTTACCTCTGCAATTTGGCTTGGCGGAATACCATTAACAGAAAAATTTGCAGATAAATATATAACTAAAAAAGGTTTTAATCCTATTGTAAATTTAAAATTATTCAAAGAAGAACAAACATTTGGTAAAAACACACTCCAAGGAATCGAATATAATATAAATAAATTTAAAAATATAAAATCTGAAGAAGTTCAAAAGGCTGTTGCAGATTTAATAAAAGTCAAGGAAAATAAAGCAATTTATGAAAAACTATTAACTAAAAAATTCGCAGCAGCAACAATTATACCTACAATAATTATGGGATTTGTTTTACCAAAACTCAACTTTGCACTAACAAGAAAAATCAGAGAACGTAAAGCTCAAAACACCTCTACAACAAATAATAAAACAAACTTAAATCAGGCTGCAACCTTTACATCATTTGACAGATTAGTATTCAAAGATTTTTCAAACAAACAAAAAAATCAAAATATAAACTTCACAGGCAATTTCACATCTGCAATCGCAAACTTAAGAACCGTAGATAAAATGGCAATATCTGACGGAGGACTAACCGTCGGAAGAGTATCAACTTCCAGAAATAAAGAAGAAGGGTATATGAATGCATTTAGAATGATTGGTTCAATGATTCTAAATTTTGTAACACCGATTTATATAGCAAAAGGATTAGATAAACTTGCAAATAAATTATTCAAAGTAAACGTAAACTTAGACCCGCTTATTTTAGATAATAAAGAATTTATTGATGCAATTAAAAATAATAAAATAGAGTTACCAAAATCTAATTCAGCGCAAGATTTATTTGAATTTATAGATACAAAACCAAATTCATTTTTCTCTAAATTTGCACAACAAGCAGGTGAAATTTCTTACCTGAAAGACGGCATAAGAGATCCGAGAAAATATGTAGATATCAAAAAATTAGGCAAATTCAAAGATGAATTTGAAAGATTTATTCAATCAGCAAAAAATGCTAAGAATATAGAAAAATTTGCAAGAAAAGCAAAATTCATTAAATGCGGAAACATATTAGCAAACGTAGGAATTTCAAGCTTCTTACTTGCCGGAGTTTTACCAGTCGCAACTTACAAATTTGTAAAACTTACAACAGGTTCATACTCTGATCCGGGACTGGTTATAAAAACTAAAGAATAACCACTGTAAAAAATCATCAAAACATACTATACAAAAATTTAATTACATGTTATCATATACACAGATGTAGTAGGAAATATTTTTTGAAAATATATGCAATAATTTTTATTTAAAATATAAAATAAATAAAACGCTCGGGTAGGATATATGTACCCGATATTGCGTGTATTATAAAAAAATAGAAAAGGATAAGGTAAAAACTTTATGGAAGCAAAAACCTTGTTGTTAGTTATTGCGGCTATTGCGGTAATAGTTTTAGCTGCAATGCTGATTATTCAAAAAAACAAAGTAAAAAGTGCGCTCGAATCTATTGAAAAAGATAAAAAAGCACTTGAAGACAAAGAAAAAATTCTCTACAAAGAAGCAAAAATCAAAGCTGTAGAAGAATTACAAGAAGACAGAGAACAGTTAAACGAAGAAGAAAGAGAACGACGTCAAGAACTTGCAAGACAAGAACAAAAATTGGCAAAAAGAGAAGATATGCTTGAAGATAAAATTCAAGAATATACCGAAAAAGACTTGCAAGTCCAACGAAAAATGGATCAACTGTTAGAAAAAGAAGATTATCTGGCTGAATTAGTTCAAAAACAAACAGAAGAACTTGAAAAAATTTCAGGAATGTCTACAGAAGACGCGAAAAGAATGCTTCTCGATCAATTAAAAAATGATTTAGCTCAGGAACAAATGCAATTGATAAGAGAGAATGAAGCAAAAATTAAAGAAATTTCACTGGAAAAATCAAAAGAAATACTTTCTACAACAATGCAAAGATGTATGATTGAACAGGTTGTAGAAACGACAGTATCAGTTGTTGCTCTGCCTAATGATGAAATGAAAGGTCGCATTATTGGACGAGAAGGTCGAAACATCAGAGCATTGGAAACACTTACCGGAGTTGATTTAATAATTGATGATACCCCTGAAGCTGTTGTATTGTCCAGTTTTGATCCGGTACGCCGTGAAATTGCAAAATTAGCGTTAGAAAAACTTATAGTAGATGGACGTATCCACCCTGTAAGAATTGAAGAAATGGTTGAAAAAGCAAGAGAAGAAATTGATAAAAAGATTTGGACAGAAGGTGAAAACGCAGCTTTAGAAATGGGCGTAATGGGGTTAAATAAAGAACTTATAAAAACTTTAGGACGCTTATATTATAGAACAAGCTATGGTCAGAATGTTTTAAAACACTCTCTGGAGGTAGGTCATATCGCAGGGATGTTAGCTGCCGAACTTGGCGCAAATGAAAAAATCGCAAAACGTGCCGGTCTATTACATGATATAGGCAAAGCTGTTGATCAAACCCAAGAAGGAACACATATTCAACTTGGAGTTGAACTGGCTTCAAGATTCGGAGAAAGACCTGAAGTTATACATGCAATAGAAGCCCATCACGATGATGTTGTTGCAAATACAATTGAAGCTGTTTTGGTTAAAGTTGCAGATGCAATTTCTGCAGGACGACCTGGCGCAAGACGTGATACTTTAGAAATTTATATTAAACGTCTTCAAAAAATTGAAGAAATCGTCAACAGCTTTGAAGGGATTAAACAATCTTTCGCAGTTCAAGCAGGAAGAGAAGTTCGTATAATTGTACAAGCTGAAATGTTTGATGATTTAGCATCAGGGAAATTAGCACGTGATGTAGCTAAACGTATAGAAAATGAACTTGATTATCCTGGACAAATAAGAGTTACAGTTGTTAGAGAATTCAGAACAACCGAAATTGCAAAATAATATACACATTTTGAGCAATAAATTGAAAAATTTCAATTTATTGCTCAAAATATTATAAAAAACTAAGAGAGTTACAATATGGGAAAAGACATAATAAAAATTATATTTTTTGGAGATATAGTAGGTAAACCTGGAAGGTTTGCTGTCAGAGATTTTCTAAAAGAAAACGATACCTTCAAAAAATATGATTTTATTATTGCTAATATTGAAAATGCATCTCACGGATTTGGTTTAACCGAAAAAAATTACAAAGACTTTCTTGAATATGGCATTAATGCAATGACATGTGGAAACCATATCTGGGATAAAAAAGAAATTTATAACTACATTGATACAGCAGAAAATTTACTTAGACCAATAAATTATCCAAAAGGCACAAAAGGTGTAGGCAGCAAAATCTTTGATATGGACGGATTTAAAATTGGTGTTATAAATGTTTTAGGCCGAGTTTTTATGAATTTGGTAGACTCACAATGGGAACTTGTATCTGAAGAAATAAAGAGAATAAAAAAAATAACACCGATTATTGTAATTGATTTTCATGCTGAAGCAACCGCTGAAAAAATATGCTTTGGCAGATTTTGTTCAGAACTTGGAGTTAGTGCATTTTTTGGAACTCATACACACGTACAAACTGCAGATGAAAATGTTATAAACAATATGGGATATATTACAGATGCCGGATTTTGCGGTGCAGCCGACGGTGTTATTGGTATGGATTATGAAACATCGTTAAACAGATTTTTAACATCTATCCCAGAACGTTATGATGTAGCTGAAGGTAAAATTACACAAATCAATGCTGTTGAAGTAGATATAGAAATATCTACCGGAAAAGCCTTAGCTATAAAAAGAATTTTTTGTAGTAGAAATAATATAGAAAAGGAAAGTGGAAATGAAGACTGATTTACATATTCACACATATTTTTCAGACGGAGTATTCTCGCCGGAAAAAATTGTGGATACAGCAATTGATGTCGGGCTGCAAGCAATAGCTATCACCGACCATGATAATGTCTTAGCCTACGATGTAGCACAAAAACATATTAAAGAAAATCATCTGGAAAATAAAATAGAATTAATCAGAGGAATTGAAATCAATACTTTATATAATAATTATGAAGTTCATATTTTAGGTTACTTTATGAACACCAAGAATAAAGATTTTATCGAACTTCTAAAATTTCAACAACAAGCAAGAATTAAACAAACCAAAGAAATTCTAACTCTTCTTTCCAAAAAAGAAGGTATCAAAATAAAATTTGAAGATATAAAAAAATTAGTAGCAGAAGGAGGCAGTATTGGTCGGCCGCATATAGCAAAAGCTATAACAAATGCCGGAGGTACAGCCAATGTAATGGATGCTTATGCAAAATATATACATGATGATTCACCTGTTTACGTTCAAAGAAAAACAGTATCTCCTCATGATGCTGTTGAAATTATATATGATGCAGGAGGTGTTCCTGTTATAGCACATCCTCACGACCTTGATATTGCTGAATCTCTTATAAAAGAGTTGATGAACTACGGACTCAGAGGAATCGAAGCATACCATAGAAAACATTCACCGGCTTGCGTAGAATATTTTTCTTCCATGGCCGAAAATCTGGGACTAATAGTAACGGGAGGTTCAGACTTTCATACACCAAATATAATGAATGGTCAAATTATTTTAGGAAAGAATTTTATTCCTGAATGGGTTTATGAAAAACTTGTAGAAGAAAAAAAACGAATTGATATGGCGTAAATAAACAAGAGATAATATATGAAGAAACGATTTTGGAAAATTGAATATTCTATAACAATATTTGTTGTATTTGCAATCATCTTGCTTCTTATACCAACGTCTTTTATATCATCCAAAGAAGCAACCTATATATCAAAATGGAACGAAACATTTAACAAAATAGATTATACATTTACAGCGATGAGCGCTCAGGCTGATGCTGATATTGTAAAAAGTTTACATAGAGCCAAAACCAATGAAGAACGCGAAAGGTTAATGATACAACTAATAAAACCTTATTTGCGAATACATAATCAAGACGAAATAACTAAAAAATATATCCCCCATTATATGAATGGAAATAAAGTTAATAAAAAAGATTTATTCTATTTTGAAAAAGTATATCAATCACAAAATAATACAATCATAGGTATTAAGGATATCAAAGATGATGATATATTCCATCCCGGATTTTTAATGATGTTCGATATGAATGGAATATTAGGTCCAAATACATGGGGGAAAGACATCTATGGAATAAATATATTCTCTGATGGAAAAATAACACCTATAGGAACAGGATGGAATATTGATGATATGAAAAATGACTGTTCTGAAAAAGGTAGCGGCGTTTCATGTTCATATTATTACAGAATAGGCGGAGAATTCAACGAATAGACCTTTCCCGGACGGGGCATTTTGCAACCAGTAACGTGCTAATACTCCAGCTATTGCACTCCACAGATAATAGACAGAATGTGGACTTTGCCACTAATTACATTGTAACTCGAACAATTTGTAAAAAGGAAAAATATGATAAAAAATATATGTGTGTTTGCATCATCATCAAATTATCTTGCTGATATTTTTTACAAAGATGCAGAAGAATTAGGGAGACTCCTCGGCCAACAAGGTTATAATATTGTATATGGAGGGAGCACACTTGGAATGATGTGGGCTTGCGCATCACAAGTAAAAGACTTTGGCGGAAAAGTAATCGGAGTTATGCCTAAAAAACTTGCAGATATGGGTTGTAAAACAGATAATTGTGATAAATTTTTTATGTCTACAGGAATGAGAGACAGAAAAGGAAAAATGGACGAACTTTCAGATGCTGTAATTGCTTTAGCCGGTGGATTTGGCACATTAGAAGAATTAAGTGAAATGATTGTCCAAAAACAACTTGGATATAATAAAAAGCCAATAGTAATACTTAATACAAACGGATTTTATGATAAATTACTGGAATTTTTTAACATAATGATAGAAGAAAAATTTGCAAATAAAATATCAAAAGATTTATTTTATGTTGCAAAAAATCCAAATGAAGCTGTTGAATATATTAAAAAATATCAGGAACCTGAAAAAATTCCTTCCAAATTAGAAATATATTCCAGAGATTAATAAAATTTTTAATCGGTATTTATCAACCTTTTGAATGTTTTATAAAAATCTAAGATTTCTTTCGGCGTATTATATTCTTTTATTATTTCTTTGCCATTTTTACCAATCAAAAATCTTTTACTTTCTTGAGCTATAGAATCCGGAATTATATGAACATAAGCAGCACCATTTCTAAAGCCAGTAGATTTTATTGTCCTATTTTTTGCATTATCTCTTATAATAAAAGTTCCATTATTATCTATTCTTATTTTTGAATTACCTACATTCAACCTCAAAGTATTCATAGCTTCATGCAAGTATTCACTCTGTTTACTCAAGTGGGTATTAGAGTTTTGCAAAAATCTGTTCAGCAAATTTAAACTTCTTATCAAACAATTATTTTTTACATTTAACAAACGAATTAATCCTGAAGGGATTTCATCATCAAGCCCGCTCATTGTTGAAATTTCAGGATAATATATAAATTTAGTATTGCTGGATTCAATAAAATCCCTAATTTTTTTATCAAATTTATCACGGGTAACAATGACAACATCACCTTCATCTTTTATATTATAAAAGATTTGTCTACCTTTATTTACAATATTTTTAACCGCATCTTTTGTTCCAGAATCAACTGGTTTTAGAATAAATGTTCCTGTAAAATTTGTATTATTATTTGTATTTATTTGCATAAAAATATTCTCCTAAAGATAGGAAAACCAAAAATATCAAATTTTGCTAGTAAAAAATCATTATGATATATTCCACTTGTGTTTATGGTATAATTATGACAAATAAGGAGAAACAAATGGATCAAGAATTAAGAGATAAGTATGAAGTTGTTATTGGATTAGAAGTCCATGCACAGTTAAAAACAAAATCTAAAATATTTGCGCCAGATAAAAATGAATTCGGACAAGAACCAAATAGCTTAACTAGTCCTATTACATTAGGTATGCCCGGAGTTTTACCTGTATTAAATAAAGAAGCCGTTAACATGGGCATATTAACAGGACTTGCACTAAATTGTGAAATTCCAGCCCGCTGTAAGTTCGATAGAAAACAATATTTTTATCCTGATTTGCCAAAAGGCTACCAAATTTCTCAATATGATGAACCTATTTGTGTAAACGGATATCTTGAAGTTAAAGGAAAAAAAATAGGTATTACAAGAGCTCATCTTGAAGAAGATGCCGGAAAACTTGTCCACGCCGGAGCAGATGGCTTAGCCGGTTCAAGTTATTCTCTTGTAGATTTAAACAGAGCTGGAACACCGTTGCTAGAAATAGTATCTGAACCGGATATGAGAAGTTCTGAAGAAGCCCGTAACTATATGGAAGAATTGAGAAATATCGTTCGATATATCGGAGTTTGCGACGGAAACCTTGAGGAAGGTTCTATGAGATGTGATGCAAATATTTCTATTATGCCAAAAGGCTCTAAAGAATTTGGTACCCGTGCCGAAATAAAAAACGTAAATTCATTCTCTGCCCTTCAAAGAGCTATTGAATACGAAATAGACAGGCAAATTGAAATCGTTGAAGAAGGCGGTAAAGTAGTTCAAGAAACAAGACTATGGGATGATAATGCACGTGAAACAAAATCAATGAGAGGTAAAGAAGATGCTCATGACTATAGATATTTTCCTGAACCGGATTTAATGCCATTAGAAATATCAAGAGAATGGGTTCAACAAATAAAAGATTCTATGCCAGAATTACCATCTCAAAAAAGAGAAAGATATAAAAGTATAGGATTAAGTGAATATGATGCATCTGTAATCGTAGAACAAATGGGATTGGCTCTATTTTTTGATAAAGTTCTTGAATTAGGTGCAAACCCTAAAACAGCAGTTAACTTTATTATGGGAGAAATTGCAGCATACTTAAAAGAAAATCATATTGAAATCTCCGATACAAAATTAACTCCAGAAAACTTAGCTGAACTTATTTCTCTAATAGAAAAAGGAACTATATCTAATAATATCGGAAAACAAATCCTTATTGAAGATATGATTACTAAAGGCGAAAAAGCTTCTGACATCGTTGAGAGAAAAGGTTTAAGCCAAATTTCAGATGAAGGTGCAATAAAAGAAATTGTTCAAAAAATTATTTCTGCACATCCTTCAGAAGTAGAAGCTTATAAGAATGGAAAAACTAATTTGCTTGGATTCTTTGTAGGACAAGTTATGAAAGAAACAAAAGGCCGAGCAAATCCTAAAACCGTTAATCAATTAATGAGAGAATTTTTAGGATAAATATAATACTAGTTACTTAAAAAGGTCATAGTTATTTTATTATATTACTGCTATGGCCTTTTTAAAATAAAAGGACAAAGTAATGATGATATTTGATTTATTTACAAAAAGAAAAAAATCCTGCATGGAAACTGAAATATATGAACAACCTGAAATTATGCAAACAATTTTAGACGCATACATAAATAAAGATTCCAGCATAAACATAGACATTCCTGATGGAATAAATCGAATAGTACTTGTCGCAAGCGGTTCTTCTTATCATTGTGCAAGATATGCAGCTGAACTTTTCGGGTCTATTGCAAAAATAGAAGCCCACGCAATATATTCTAGTGAGTTTTTGTTAGAAGCAACAATTGCGCATGAGCCAGGTGTCTTATACATATTTATTACTCAATCCGGAGAAACTACAGATACAAATAGCGCATTAGAAAAAGCTAAAGAATTTGGAGTAAAAACTTTGTGTATCACCAATAAAGAGAACTCAACTATCTGGAATGCAGCCGAATACAAAATAGCTTGCCTTGCCGGAGAGGAAAAAAGTATTGCCGCAACAAAATCTTTAACTTCACAGCTTTTATGTGCAACATTATTAGTTCTCAAATTTGCCCAAAACAAAGGAATCGATATTTACAACTATATTCTTGATTTAAAAACAATACCTGAATATTTAAAAAAAACATTTGATTTACAGCCAAAAATTAAACAATTTGCTCGTTTCTTGTCTAAATATAAAAACATTGTAATTACTGCAGATGGTCAATCTTACGCACTTGCTAAAGAAGCATCCTTAAAAATAAAAGAAACATCTTATATAAATGTAATTTCTTCAATTCTTGGAGAATTTATGCACGGACATGTTGCAATCCTAAATAATAATCGTTCTGTTTTGATATACATATTAAATGATGAAATAACATACACTGCAACAAAAAATTTAAATACAATAAAAGAAAGCTATAATCCACCAATCTGCGTAATAGGAAATAGAACAAACCAAGTTAAATCAACTTATAATATTAATATAGAATGTGAAAAACCTATAGTGAAAACTTTCTGCATTGCTATTATTATACAACTATTGGCTTTAGAAACAGCACTCAAACTTCGCCGTAATGTTGACAAACCTCACGGATTAAATAAAGTTGTAAAATAAAATTAGCTTATTATAAACATTATATACTATCATCCCGCAAGATTTCAGGAACATATTGCAGATCAGGTTCATTTTCAGCAATTTTATCCATATTGCCAAGAATTTTATCAGAACCTTTATGTTTTTCTTCCTGCAGAGAAATTAATTTTTTCTGATTATTTTCAGCCAGAGCATTGAATCTGGCAGCTAAAGGTTTATCTCCTGCATCTTCACAATATTTAGCACGTTTTGTATTTGTAATTAATACTGTTCTTACATGCTCAATAGTTTTATCCATTTTTGAATTATAATCACTTAATTCTTCTTCTTTTTTGAGCATTTTGAAATAACTTACTAATTTTTTAACAAGTTGATTTTCAGGAAGTGATTCAAGCATTTCATCAAAATTTTCAACAATATGAGCAAATTTATAATCTTCACCGACAATTTTACCAGTAGTTAGTACAGAATACTCCTTGAATGAAGGATCTTTACTCTTTGTCAATGTTAAAACATCATTTGCATAATGCTGAGTTTTTTGAGCAAACATATCCTGTACTGTTACAAACTTTTCAAGGTTTTTAACAGGTAAATCTGAGATGAAACGAGCCTGAAATGTTACCTTAGAACCGTTATCAACTGGAATTTGAGCAGAATAATTAGTATTTATATTCATTAAAAAGCCTCCTTGAGTATAGTAAAAAACTTGAAAAAAATTTTTGTTAATTAGTCTTGTAAAAATTTACAAAATGTAATAAGTAAAAAAAAGCAGACCCAGCCAATAGACAAGGTCTGCTTTTCAATATTTAAGTTAAGAATTATAATTTAGAAGCAACCATCAAAGTAGTTTCAGCTAATCTTGTAGAATAACCCATTTCGTTATCATACCAAGAAATAATTTTAACCTGATTGCCACCCATTACACGAGTTAATAAAGCGTCAACAGTTGAAGATTGAGAAGTACCAACATAATCAGAAGATACAAGAGGTTCTTCAGTATAGCAAAGAACATGTCCATCAGCACCTTCTTTTAATGCAGCATTAACTTCTTCAACAGTAACGTCTTTTGAAAGTTCGAATACAACGTCAACTAATGAAACGTCTGGAGTAGGAACTCTCATAGCGAAGCCATCCAATTTACCTTTCAATTGAGGTAATACAAGAGCAACAGCCTTAGCTGCACCTGTTTTTGTAGGTACAATATTTAAAGCACCAGCTCTAGCACGACGAGGATCTTTGTGTCCAGCGTCTAAAATTCTTTGGTCTCCAGTATAAGAGTGAACAGTTGTCATTAAACCTTTAACGATACCGAATTTTTCATCAATAACTTTAGCAACAGGAGCTAAGCAGTTAGTTGTACAAGAAGCCATTGAAATAACATTGTGTTTAGCTGGATCATATTCTTTATCGTTAACACCTAAAACAATAGTTTTATCTTCATTTGTAGCAGGAGCAGAAATAATAACTTTTTTAGCACCAGCAGTAATATGAGCTTTAGCTTTTTCTGCATCAGTAAAGAAACCTGTTGATTCTACAACAACTTCAACACCAAGGTCTTTCCATGGTAATTGAGCAGGATCTTTTTCTGCAAAGAATTTAATTTTCTTACCATTAATGATAATACCTTCATCATAAGCTTCAACTTCACCATCAAATTTACCCATAACAGAATCATATTTGAAAAGTCTAGCTGCATCAGCTGGTTTTAAACCAGGATCATTGATAGCTACATAATTAATTTTGTCAAAAATACCTTCTCTGATAGCGGCTCTCAAAGTATTACGGCCGATTCTACCAAAACCGTTAATTGCTACGTTTACCATAATTTTTACTCCTTCTTATGTGTAACATTTACTACTATAACATGCAGATAGTAGCATTAACAAAAAAACTAATCAAGGGGGTATATACATAAGTCTCTCCCTTCAACAGCAAGCTACGCTTTCATTTGAGACAAATAATTAAGAAATAGTTAAGGTTTGAAAACAAAAACTAACAAAAATTTTTCACTAATCTTCTTCCTTTAAAAGGAATATAAAAATTATAAACAAAAAAAAACCCTTTCTTTTGGAAAGAGTTTGGAATCTTTTTCAATTCCTCGTGTGTAGAAGGTTAGTGTGTAGTAGGTAGTGTATAATTTATGTCTCGTGTTTATTTAATCTTATTTATTGCTTGCTTATCGCTTACATATTAATAAAGTATTTTTAGAGTATATAATTGCTATATCTTATGCCCATCTTTACAAAACTTAATAATATAAAAAAATTAGTAAAATATTCAACTGTAATACTATTAGTAAAAATTTTCCATTTGTAGTATTATAAAAATATGGAAAAAGAGACATTATTCAGCGAAAAAAAAATTACAATCGGACCGGACTCAGGTTATGACAATTATATTATGGCAATAGAATCAAGCTGTGATGAAACAGCTTGTGCAATTGTTAAAAATGGTAGAGAAGTTGTTGCAAATATTGTTGCTTCGCAAATTAAAACTCATGAAAAATTCGGAGGAGTAATTCCCGAAATTGCGGCAAGAGAACATTTAGATTCAATAAATATTGTAATTCAAGAAGCCTTTGAACAATCAGGTTTAACACCAAAAGATATTACAGCTTTTGCAGGAACAGTAGGGCCCGGACTGGTAGGGTGCTTACTTGTAGGCTTAAATGCTACTAAAACATTAGCTCTGGTTCATGACAAACCTTTTATAGGTGTAAACCATTTAAATGCACATCTTTGCGCAAACTATATTGATACAGATTTAAAACCTCCATTTATGGCACTCTTAGTAAGCGGAGGACATACTCAAATTATTGATGTTGAATCATATTCAAAACAAACTATTTTGGGAGAAACAATTGATGATGCAGTAGGAGAAGCTTACGACAAAGTTGCAAGACTAATTGGTTTGCCATATCCCGGAGGGCCAAGACTTGATAAACTTGCCCAACTTGGAAATCCTCATGCTTTTGAGTTACCAGAAGGAAAAGTTGATGGTTATAACTTTAGTTTTAGCGGACTAAAGACTGCAGTTTTACGACTCGTTAAACAATTAAAAAATGAATATTGCTCAGAACAAAACCCAGATTTACCGGAATCAGTCATACAAGACATTTGTGCAAGTTTCCAAGAAGATGTATCAAAAACACTTGTGAAAAAACTAAAAAAAGCAACCGAAGAAAAAGGGTATAAACAAATAATTATAGCTGGAGGAGTTGCTGCAAATTCTGAAATCCGAAAAAAGGTATTTGATTTAGAAAAAGATGGGTATAGAGTAAATGCACCTGCAATGAAATATTGTACAGATAATGCTTCAATGGTTGCATCTTGTGCATATTTTAATACAAATACATTTGATGATATTAATGTAGAAGTTTTTTCTCGAGTAAAATAAATTATACTAACTTTTAAATTTGCATATAGGTAAAATTAAAAGCAAAATCAAATTTTTGAAAAAAGCTTAGATTCTACATTTTCAAGTATAAAATCAGTAATTTTATCTTCAAGATGACAGTCAAAATGGTTATTTATCTCTTTTATGAAATAACAAGGACTTGTAACATTCACTTCAATAATTTTACTGTCAATGACATCTAAGCCGGCCATTGAAATCCCCATAGAATTGAGCTTACTAGCTATTGGTCCAAAATTCTCTTTTTCTTCAATTGATAACAACGCCTTATGAATATTGTTGTCATTATGCTCGCAAAATTTAAAATCATCATTACTCGGAGTCTTTTGAACGCAATAATCCAAAACTTCATCACCTAAAAATAATACTCGTTTATCCCCCAAAATAGCCTTTGATAGATACTTTTGAACCATTATCATCTGTTTACCATTATTAGTCATAGAATTAATTATAACTGCGGTATTTTTGTCTCCTTTTTTCAGATACATAACACCACCACCAAAACATTGATTTAATGGTTTCAGAATAATTTCTTCATTTTGTTGCAAAAATTCAATTATATCTCGCTTTGATGAGGTTACTATATTTTCCGGCATTAAATCGTTAAACAGAACAGAGTGCAATTTTTCATTAAAGTTTCTAATGGCAGTAGTATCATTCATAACTAGTGTTTTTGAACGATCCACAAAATCAAAAATATATGTAGCATTAATATAATCCATATCAACTGGAGGATCAGCTCTAAACATTACCAGATGAAAATTTTCAATTTTTTCTTCTGATAAACTATCTTTATCAAAAAATATATTCCCATTCTCTAAATAAGATTTATAACAAGAGGTATATGCTATAGACGATTTGAGTTTCAGCATATCTATTGTAGTTATTGATACATTACAACCGCGGCTTAATAAACCTTTTATAATCCAAAAATTGGTTACCAGATTGTTAAACTCAAAATACTTTAACTCTAATCTGTCTATAACAAATAATACGTTCATAATACCTCTTTCAGATTTCTACTTTATTTCAGCAGGATTTAGAATTTGGCAGGCAGTATTACCAAATGCAATAAGTTTTGCAAATCTTTCCAAATCTGCATGAATTTCTGGGAATGTGCCATAATGCATCGGAATTACAGTTCTTACGCCTAACCATTTTGCAGCCATTGCCGCGTGTTCAACATCCATTGTATAATTACCACCAATAGGAAGAAGTGCAATTTGCGGGGCATACAATTCTTTAATTGTTTTCATTTCGCTTGTAAGACACGTATCACCAGCATGATAAATTCTAACACCATCAACATCTAACAAAATACTTGCCGCACAACCACCATATCTGCCATCAGGAAGAGAACTAGAATGAAATGCAGGTAAAAATACTGCCCTACCCCAAGAATAATTTATCCAAGCTCCTAATCCTATAGATTTTGATTTTGCACCTTGCTCTTTACAATATCCTGCAAGTTCAGCAACTGCAGTAATTTCAATATCTTTTTCTTTTGCAATTTCAATAGCTTCTCCTATATGATCACCATGAGCGTGAGTTAATAAAATATCTGTAATTGGCGCATCGTGCCAGTTATACTTGTCATTAACAGAAACCAATGGATCAATTAAAACAGCTTTGTCATCTTTTCTGATTTCAAATGCACTGTGTCCAACGTACTTTAAATCTACCATAATTTAATCCCCTTTTCTCTTATACATCCCTCTCAACTATTTTAATTTAACACAATTTATTATAAAATACAAATATGAAACAATACATTACGCTAATGAATAAATGTATAGAACTAGCCAGACAAGCAGAGGGAATGACCTCTCCAAACCCGCTAGTAGGATGTATTATATTAAATCCGGACGGAAAAATTATATCAACCGGGTATCATCAAAAATACGGAGAAAATCATGCTGAACGAGACGCACTACTAAAAATTGATAATGCAAAAGATTGCACGCTTATTGTCAATCTTGAACCTTGTTCTCATTATGGAAAAACTCCACCTTGCGCAGATTTAATCATTGAAAAAGGAATTAAAACAGTTGTATACGGAATGCAAGATGTTAATCCAATTGTTGCCGGGAACGGTTTAAAAAAATTAAAAGATGCAGGAATAGAAATTATAGGTCCGGTTTTAGAAAAAGAATGTCTTAAACTAAACGAAGTATTTATAAAAAATCAAATTGAGCATAAAACTTTTGTAGCTCTAAAAACAGCAACTACTATTGATGGGAAAATTGCAACACAATGTAATGATTCTAAATGGATAACTTATGATAATGCAAGAAATGAAGTTAAGAATATCAGAAAAAAATATGACGCAATTCTAACTTCATCAGCTACAGTTATTGCAGATAACCCTACAATGGAACATAAAAAGAAAATCATACTAGATAGAACTCTAAAAACAGATTTTGTAAATACAAAAATATACAAACAAGGTGAAATTTATGTGTTTTATAATGAAAACTTAACTCCACCAATAATTCCTAATATAAATTTCATGCCAGCACCTGTTAAAAACGAAAAACTTGATATAAATTACATTCTAACTAAATTATATGAATTAAAAATAATGAGTGTGTTAATTGAAGCTGGCGGCAGGGTAAATAACGCATTTCTACCACACATTGACAAGCTCTATCACTTTATCGCACCAAAAATCCTGGGAGATAACAATGGAAAATCTTGTTTTTATGGAAATGTTATTGAAAAAATTTCTGAATGTACAGAACTTAAATTTGAACAATTCCAATCTTATCCTCCTGATGTTTTAATTACGTACACTAAATAATTTGCATTATTTAAAGATATAATAAAAGCTCCCAAATAAATTGTGGGAGCTTTGTATCAGTATTACAATTTCTAAGATATTATTAACCTTTTACTTGATTCATAACTTCTTCAGCAAAGTTATCTTGACGTTTTTCAAGACCTTCACCCAATTCATATCTTGTGAAAGCCTTAATTGTTAATTTACCTTCAATCAATTGAGCAATTGTTTGATTAGGATCTTTAACAAAAGGTTGTTCTAATAAGCATCTTTCAGCCATTAATTTATTAACACGACCTTCAACAATTTTAGCTCTGATATTTTCAGGTTTTTTCAATAAATCTTCTTTACCCATTTCAATTTCAGTTTCGTGATCAATAACTGATTGAGGAATTTCTTCTCTTGAAACAAATTCAGGTGCGCTTGATGCGATATGTAAACAAATATCATTCATCAACTCATCATCTTTTTTATCAGTACTTAACAATACACCGATTTTCCCGTTGTGAATATAAGTTGCAACAGCACCTTCATATCTAACAAATCTTCTAACAGTAATTTTTTCACCGATAGAAGCAATTTTTTCTTTTAATGCATCTTCAATAACTTTGTCGCATTTTGCACACTTAGAAGCTAATAAAGCTTCAACATCAGCAGGTTTTAAAACTTCAACATTTTCAGCCAAACCTGCAACTAAAGATTTAAATTCATCATTTTTTGCAACGAAATCTGTTTCACAGTTCACTTCAATCATAGCACCGCCGTTAGCGTCAACGAATGAATCAACTCTACCTTCAGCAGCAATTCTACCCATTTTCTTTTCAGCTGAAGCAATACCTTTTTGACGTAAAACTTCTGCAGCTTTTTCCATATCACCATCAACTTCAACCAATGCTTTTTTAGCATCCATCATACCTGCACCGGTCTTATCACGAAGTTCTTTTACCATTTGAGCTGTAATATTCATAATATCTCCTTTATCCTTCTTTTGCGATAAAAAGGTGATTCATAAACACTAGTTTGCTAAGTATTCTTAGTTTTACTAATTCTTTACAATTCACCTTTTCATTATCACAAATCTAAATTATTCTGCTTTTTCTTCTACAACACCAGCATCTTCAGCTGAAATTTTTTCAACTTTTTTTGCTTCGTTTGCTTTATTTTCTCTTAATTGTTTTCCTTCCAGAACTGCATCTGCAAGTTTTGAAGTAACCAATTTAATAGCTCTGATAGCATCATCATTACCAGGAATAATATAATCAATACCATCCGGATTAGCATTGGTATCAGCCAAACAAATAACAGGAATACCTAACTTGTTTGCTTCTTTAATGGCAATTTCTTCCTTTGCCTGATCAACAACAAAAATTAAATCAGGTAAACCTCTCATATCTTTAATACCACCAAGAGTTTTAGATAATTTTGAAAGTTGTCTATTAATTTGTGCAACTTCTTTTTTAGGTAATTTATCAATATAACCGTTATTAATAAACTCTTCAAGTTCTTTCAACTTATTAACTCTACCTCTAATAGTATCAAAGTTGGTTAACATACCGCCTAACCATCTTCTGTTAATATAATAAGCTCCTGAACGTTTAGCTTCTTCTGCCACAACTTCTGCAGCTTGTTTTTTTGTTCCAACAAAAAGAACATTTCTACCTTTAGCAGCATAATCTCTTACAAGGTTATATGCTTCATCAAGTAAATCTGTAGTTTTTCTTAAATCGATAACATAAATTCCATTTCTGGCACCATAAATATATGGTTTCATTTTAGGGTTCCATCTTTGTGTTTGGTGTCCAAAATGTACACCTGCTTCTAAAAGTTCAATCATAGATGCTACTGGCATCGTTTTTCTCCTTATATTAAATGTATTGTACTACGGGCTATACCGTCCCATCGAAGGTAAACAAATATATTCAAACTCGACTAGGGCAAAACCTATCAGACTGGTGTAACCATCTATAAGTTTATAATAAACATACTAATATGCAAATAAGTTAGCAATAAAACTTAATTATTGAGAACAGATTTGCAATTAAACAAAATATTTGATACCATCAATAATGAACTTATTTAATATTGAAGTAAAATTATGATTATTATTTGTACTATACTCACCATATTATTTCTAATATTATTTATCTACTGGCAATTAAAAGTATTAAGTAAATACAATCAATTTGATAATATAAAAATAGATACAGATAAAAAACACATTATTATTAAAAATCAGGTTATATTATTTAAAGAAGTAAAAAATGTATCCGTAAAAGAAATCGAACAGCCCACAGTTACTGAAATGTACTTTTCCAGATATGCGCGGAATCATCAAATTATTCTAGTCGAATTTCAATTAAACGACTTGACAGTAATTCAATGTCAATTAAACAATCCAGCGCAGGCTTATAAAATACTAAAACAATTAGAACCTTATGTAAAAATATTAGACAACATAGAAGATTTTAAACCTAAAATTATTGACGGCCCAACAATATTTGCTATTATTTTATTCATTGCTTATGTATACTACCAATTAGTATTAAAAAAATAAGAATAAAGACTTGCAAAAAATTTATTATTTGATATTAATTAAAGTACTCACATCCTCAAACGAATACGTGCAAAGTCATTAATTGCACAAAGTTAAAAGGAAAGGTAATTTAAATTATGGCAAATATTAAATCTGCTAAAAAAAGAGTATTAATAGCTGAAGCAAACAGACAAAGAAATGTAGCATTCAAAACTTCAATCAAAACTGCTATCAAAAAAGCATTGGAATTAGCATCTGGCGATGATAAAGAAGCTTTAAATTCTGCAATTTCAAGAGTATATCAATTATGCGATAAAGCTGTTGTAAAGGGAATTTTACACAAAAATACAGCTTCAAGAAAGAAATCAAGATTAGCTCTTGCTGTTAAAAAACTTACAGCTAATGCTTAATTTAAATTTTGTTAATAAAAAGCCGGAATTAAGAATTCTTAATTCCGGCTTTTTATTGCACATACTTTACAATGACTTAAAAACTCCAAGACTTGTAGTCATAGTCGTATTTTGAGGTTTTACCCCAAGGGCTGTTCGTTGAGCTGGAGACAATTGTTTAATTATTTTTCTACCACTTTGCAAAGCTGTCTTTGCTGATGGATTTAATTGTTTAATAATATACTTATCCTGAGATACAGTATCAACTGAAGATGAATTATTATCCATACAACTCAACCTTAAAGTTGTTGGTTTCTTTTCGATATTCTGAACTTTTTCTACAGGTTTTCCCTCTTTACCTAAAGACCAACGGAAACCTCCAGTTAGAGCAACACCATTTCTACCGCCATTGCGAACCATAGCCTGTAAGAAGCCTGTATATTTATCTTTCCATCTTTTCTGTATACCAACACCATACTCAACATAAGGCTTAATACTCATTTCAGGCAACCTTACAGTATTAGCTCTTACATTCGTTCCATCAAGTAAATTCCATACCATACCAACGCTTGCATAAGGCTGCCACCCGTTTTTTAAATTTGCAATAAACTTAACATTAGGATTTATTTGAAGTGCATGCATTGGATCGCTATCCATATTAACACCACTTGCAGTCTTATAATCAAATGTATTAATAAAACTATATGATAACATTAAACTTGGTTGAATGATAAATCTACCATCCTTAAATTCAAGATTATAACCGCTCTTTGAAGCAACTCCAGCCATCAGCATTGCAAAGTTATCTGTGCCATACATATTATGACTTTCTCCTGCACTTGCACCTACACTCGCTGTTAATGCCGTAAAGAAATTACCTTTATAAAATGTTTGAGTTGCACCAAGCAAACCGCCATTTTGATATGTATCCACACCGCTATAGTGTTGACTAGAACCATTATACCCAACATATCCGGTAAATACAGTTCCCCAACCATGTTTTAATTCTTTAAAATCACTATCACCGCCTATTAAAGTTCCATAGGTTATTGTATCAACATCTGGACCATTTTTTAAAGGAATGCTTTCAAAACTGGTATAAGGTCTCACCCACATTCCTCTTTCATGTAAATCATTCATTTGCATTGACAAATTGTCATAGGATGCAATGGCATATTGATTTGCATGTCTTAAGGCAAACCTATCTGCTGAAGGTAACGGCATAAAAGCATCTGCGTGCGCAAAGGCATAAGAAAAGGCCGCATTCTGAGCAGCATAAGCTCCAGCCTGAGCTGCTACAGGAGAAGATAAAATTGCAGGGTTATAAATATCTGAAGGGTTTCCTCCACCGGCAGAACCTGCTCCTCTTGTAAAGGTAAAGTAACCGCCGTCCTCACGATTATCATACATTACATTGTATTTATATATCGGAGTATACGCAGTTGTTTGATATCCGTCAGGCAAATTCCCGGTGCCATTATTTACATAATCTTTTAAACCTGTCTGTGCAAAATAAATATCAGTAACATCACGACCTACAGGCGCATCTGATACTAAATTCATGCCAACTACATTAATATTACCCTTATGTTCACCATATTCATTTGCAGTAATTCTATCCATTGTTTGATTGGCAAGATCAACATCAGCTACCATATTAGTATCCCCATGAACAGCTAGACTATTCAATGCGGCAACTCCAATCTGATTATTGACCATATTTAAAGTTCCGGAATTTAATACCAGATTATTATTATCAATAACGTTATCTCTTACACCTAAATGCAAGGTTACATCTGATAAATCAATATTTACAGAACCTTTTGTTCCATCACCATTGATAGCATCAACATCATTATTTAATTGAATTGTACCTGTTTTATCACCCTCCAAATGAACTGAATACTGAGTATCTGTATTTATTTCTTCTGCTTTTGTTGTACTAACATTCTGTCCTGAAATCTTATCATTCATAATGATAGCCCCGTTATCAGTTGCAGAAAGAGTTAAATTTGTAGGTTTAAATTTTGTACCGTATGTAGTTTTTTCTATAGCAGAGTCCATAAAAATAGCATTTGATTCGCGTTTACCATTGTTTTCAACATAGTTACCTGAAAATACAGAAGTATAACCGTCTTTAGCTGAAATATTCAAATCGTTACCGGAATATATAGCACCACCTTTTGCACTACCATTTTTTGAAATTGCATAGTTATTAATAAATGATGAATTTTCAATATTATCTATTCTTGCAACATTATTGTATATAGCACCTCCGGCAGCAGAACCATTTTCTGATTTTACATAGTTCCCTACAAAATTTCCAGATAGTTTCCCTATAACAGGAGTACCCAACCGATAATAACTATCATATCCTCCTACATTTGTAATTGCACCACCAAAAGCACTACCATTAATTGTTTCTGCATGGTTATTAACAAAATCACCTTTTATATAATTTATTGAACTTGAGTTAGCTAATGAATACTCGTGCGTACCATTTGGCATTAAATTGGCAATAGCTCCACCAGAAGCCTCATTTTCACCGGAAACATAATTTCCAATAAAATCACCTTCAATTCCGGCTATAGATGTGCCATAATTATATATAGCTCCGCCTCTTGCGATTTTACCATTTGCATAGTTAGCAATAAAATCTCCAGCTAAAGACCCCATCTGGTACATTGAAGTATAAACAGCGCCGCCCTCAGCAGAACCATTTTTAGCTATAGCATGATTGCCAATAAAATCACCTTCAATTCCAAGATATTTTACAAAATTATCTTGCGTTAATCCTTGAGCAGGATTATCAGTCGTTACAAATCCTGAAGAGATAGCTGTTTCTAAATTGGACTGAACACTGTCCCATTCTTCGTCAGAAAGAAACATATCTTCATAATTACTATCAACTAGTTTATAACCTTGAGCTATTAAATCAGATAGACTATTGATAGAAATATCACTTCCTTCGGTATTGGGAAGCCAATATACAGTAATCGTTTCTCCGGTATCAACATTTATTGCTGTTTGTGAGCATAGCTCTACAACTTTATCTAACGGTGTATCCAGCCCCAATATTGTACCTACATTATTATAAATAGCGCCTCCTTGCGCGCCATCAATACCGGATGCATAATTATTTATAAAATCACCTGTAATATTTGATATGGTACTACTATAATTATATATTGCACCACCTTGTGCAACTTCACCTTGAGCATAATTACCAATAAAATTACCATTGAGCTTATTTATATTACCATATACATTATAAATAGCTCCGCCATTAGCTTCGCCATTAGCAATGGTTGTTGAATGATTTCCGATAAAATCTCCTGTAACGCCGGAAATATTTGAATTTTTACCTTTTAACCCTCGATTTGCTAACGCTCCACCATAACTAGAGTATTTTGATTCCGTATAGTTACCTATAAAATCTCCAACTATGTTTCCAATACTGCCACCATAATACCCGTTCCAATTCGCAATAGCACCACCAATTGCCTGTGAATCAGCCTTGACATAGTTACCGATGAAATCCCCTTTTATAGAACCGATTTTATTATTATTATATATTGCTCCACCTGTACCACTATAACCATTTGAATTTTGAACATTATTACCAACAAAATTTCCTGCAATAGCAGAAATACCTTTTGGAGAATCAGAAGAATCATAATTATATATTGCACCAGCTGATTCTACAGCAGTATTATTAATAAAATTAGCAGTGATTTCATTAACTTCTGCTCTATTAAGATTGATAGCCCCTCCATTAGTAAAGGACTGACCAACAAAATCTCCTGAAATTTTATCAATTTTTGTAGAACTGTAATCTACTCGTTCCTGCAAAGAAGATGGAGTATTATAACTAAATTCAATATCTGCATCAGCCTGAGGAACTTCACCAAATGTTTTGTTTCCATTATCGGAATTAGTCCAGCCATAATACTTAGTTGTATCACCTTTTCCATAAGCTGTCTGTTTTAAATCCATACGGTAATAAACAGGAGTCATAGCACCCGTTTGTGAATTATAAACAAATTTAGTAACAATATTATCGCCGGAAGGCTTACTGCCTCCTTCTTGTAATTTTGTTAAAGTATAAGCATTACCTTCTGTTTTTATATTTTGTACAGAAGAACTATCTATATTTGAATTTGTATTACTTTGTACAGTCTGCGGTACAGGAGCCAAATTACTTGCATATACACCATTCATACTCAAAGCTGCTAATGAAGCTGCAATTATAGCTCTTACTGAGCCCTTAGTGTTTTGAAGTTTCAAGCTATATACAGGTCTTGAACTACATCCAACACATTTCATATTCATCATCCTCTTTTCACTATTATCGATACTATTTCCATCGACAATATACATTTCCAACTTTACTTTTTTATGGGTAAATTTAACAATCTGAAATACTATATATCCTAAGTATATTATACAGTTGTTTTTATAAAAATACAAGTGTTTTATAAGAAAAAATTATTAATTCTTAAGAATTAGAAAAAAGAAAAAAAATAATTCTAAAGACAGTTCTTCAATTATACATTATTTAGTCCGAAATTGAGCATCAAATTTCTGAAATGAATTCTCAATAACCAGACTGCAAGTTTCATAATTTTTTAATTTTGTATATATTTGAGGATTCAAATCTTTATTCTTAGCTTCCAGCAATAGTGCCTTCATCTTTGTATAATAATCAAGTTTAAACTCCTCAGGACAATACTGATAATAAGAAGAATAAATATTAAATTTATACTGAAATAATGCGTACTTATATTTATCATATAAATTTAACCTATAAATCTCAGCTTCAACCAAATCTACAATTTTAAATATATCAAAAACTTTTTTGGTAACTTCTAAAGTTGCCGATGAAGATATCATATTTCGATATCTATAAAAAATATTATCGTTTATCATAATTGAACGAGCGTTTAAAAACGAAAACAGGCAAAATACCTGATCTTCATATTTTAATCCCTCAGGGAATTTTATATTGTGTTTATTCAAAAATTCTTTCCGATATATTTTATTTGCCGCAGACAAATTTCTTGAAAAAGGCCGCATACAATCATCAAATGAATGTATTGTGTATCTTGACAAATGATTAGACCAATCTGATGTTTCAAAAAACACTCTCGGAACTAAGTCATTTTGCCCTTCGATATATGACGATGCGTTAAACACATAAATATCCAAATCCTGATATTTCTTCCAGTATTCAATAAAAGTTTTATATAAAGTTAAAAATACCCAATCATCTGCATCTATAAATGAAATATAATTTCCCTGAGCAATACTCAATGCTTTATTTCTTGCAACACTGACTCCACAATTTTCTTGTCTTGAGACTATAAATCTATCATCAGATTTTTTATATCTATCTAAAATATCAAAACTACCATCAGTAGACCCGTCATCTATACATATTATTTCCAAATTGGAATAAGTTTGACAACATAAAGAGGCCAAACATTTTTCTAAATATTCACATTTATTATATACCGGAACAATTACCGAAATCTTTGGTTCTTTATACATTATTCCTCATTCCTGCAAATTTATTTATAAACTCATCATAAGACAAATTATTCCACGCTTTAAAAATTTCTAATGCATTTTTCTCAAAATTTTCAAGGTCAGAATTTTTATAATATTCATAACTAATTTCTTTGTGCAGAGATTTCACCAAATAGAAAAATTTTTCTCGTAAACTTAAATCTAATGTTCGAAATTTACTAAAAAAATCTAACATCATCAACATATCTACTGCATATTTGCATCTATTCCAGTAGCCTGAACTTTTTAATATAGACTCCACCCTGTCGTAAGCCTTTATAACATCAAATACTTTTTCGCCTTTATTTGACATAATTGAACCGGTTCTACCTTCTCTATAAAAATAGAAAGGTTCAGGAAAATAAGTTATTCTTCTAGCTTGAGAATAAACTGCAGCCCAGAAAGGAACATCTTCAAATATCATATCTTCATAAAATAATATTTTATCTTTTATAAAATCTGTCCGATAAAATTTAGACCAAGCTGAAACCGGAATAAGTTTATAAGAAAAAACATCCATTGTTTCAATATTAAAAACGTTATTTATATATTTATCACTATATTGCTTTATAGTTAATATAACATCATTCCGAACATAATCAAAAATAACCATATCCGTATTATTTTTCTCAGCATTATTATATAAAACTTCAACAGCATTTGAAGAAATCCAGTCATCAGAATCAACAAATAAAATATACTTTCCTTCCGCTGAAGCCATACCTTCATTTCTTGCTGAAGACAACCCGCCATTAGCCTTATTTATAATTTTTATTCTTGAATCAAACTTCTTATAATGCTCTAAAATATTTAAAGACTCATCACTTGAACCGTCATTTACACAAATTATCTCAATATCACTAAACGTCTGACAGGTAAGTGAATCTAGACACATCGCCAGATAATTCTCAACATTATAAACAGGAACAATTATTGATACCTTTGCCATATATTGATTCTACACCATAAATAAATTACGAGTCAAATAAATATACCATAAATCAACTACAACAAAAAAGAGAATAAATAATGCCATAATATCTTACAGACAACTTACCAAAATTTGTTAAAAATATATAAAGAAATAGATTTATTATCTTTATGGTGTATAATTAACTAGGATATAAAGATTAGTGAGATATATTTATGCAAAATGTTTTAGAGAGAAAATCAATAAAAAATATAGATTTTAATTGCGATTTAGCCCAAAGCTTCGGAATATATAAAAACAGTTCTGAATACAGATTATTAGATTATGTTAGCTCTGTTAATATCTCTTGCGGATTTCATGCCGGAGACCCGCTAACAATAAAAGAAGCACTTCTTCAAGCTAAACAAAAAAATGTTGTAATTGGTGCTCACATAGGATTTGATGATATTCAAGGCTTTGGATACCGCCAAATGGAATTAGATAATGATGAACTTGAAGCCCTTGTTATGTATCAAGTAGGGGCAATTATGACATTTGCAAAAGCTTATAGTATGGAAATCGAACACGTAAGACCACATGGAGCAATGTATCGTCAAGCCTGTGAAGATTTAGAATTTTCAAGAACAATTGCAAAAGCCATAAAAAAATGTTCAAAATGGCTAATATATTACGGCGCTACAGGAGAAAACCTTGCTCAAATCGGAGAAGAAGAAAATATTCAAGTTGCACATGAAGTACATCTTGAAAAAATTTATGATGAATTTGGAAATATTAATTTTAGCGCCAGAGATTTAGAAAACACATCAATATCTATTCAAAGATTAAAAGATTTACTACAAAATTCCCAAGTTACAAATAATATTGGGGGAAAAACAATAGTACGAGCAGATTCTATCCATTTTTCAAATAAATTAGCAAATGCGAAAGAATTAATTAGCCAGGCTAGAGAAATTATTGAACCTGTGCCTTACAATTATAAAAATGCACAAAAATCAGGATGGGTAGAATAATTTATTAAGAAATTAATTATAAAAGGGATAAGTATGATTAAGAAAATAAAAATACCAAAACAAGCCGGATGGTTAATTCCAGGACTTCAGGTAAAAAGATGGTTTGCTCTTATATTCGTAGGTGCAGCCATGATGACTGTAGGAGTTTTAATTTTATTTGATTTACAGCCAATTTGGAATACTATGCAGTTTATCAGTAAAATTGCAACAAAAATATCAACAGAATGGCTTGCATTCGGTATAGTTATGCTTGGAGCCGCTGTATTTTTTAAAGGCTGGCAAAAAACAAACTTGTCAATTCTTGATATGGAAGATGACAGAAATAATGATGTTTTACTAGAAAATTTATACAGAAGAAGAAAACTAAACAGAGGTCCGCGGATAGTAGCTGTTGGAGGCGGAACAGGACTATCAATGTTATTAAGCGGAGTAAAAAATATAACTAACAATTTAACCGCAGTAGTTACAGTAGGTGATGACGGAGGAAGTTCAGGCAGATTGAGAGAATCCATGGGTATTTTGCCTCCAGGAGATATTAGACATTGTATTACTGCATTAGCCGATGATGAAGATTTAGTTAATAAACTGTTTAAATACAGATTTGACAATGGTGAAGGTCTTGAAGGTCATAGTTTTGGAAACCTTTTTATTACAGCTTTGTGTGCAATTACCGGAGATATGGTTTCAGCAGTACGAGCATCTTCTAACGTTTTATCAATTAGAGGTCGTGTTCTACCTTCAACATTAGATGATATGAAGCTTGTTGCTGAAATGGAAGACGGCAGGATAATTCATGGAGAATCAACAATTCCGGAAGCTCACGGCAAAATAAAGCAGCTATACACTGAACCGGCTAACTGTAAAGCTCTGGAAGATGTTATTCAAGCAATTAGAGGCGCAGAGTTAATAATACTTGGACCTGGAAGCCTTTATACAAGTGTTATTCCAAATCTTCTAATAAAAGAAATCTCAGAAGAAATTGCAAAATCAAAAGCTAAAAAAATATATGTATGTAATATTATGACCCAACCTGGAGAAACTGATAATTATACAGTCTCAGACCACCTAAAAGCATTAATAAAACATGCAGGTTCAAATAAAATTGTTGATGCTGTTCTAGTTAATAATTATTTACCAGAAAACATGGCAGATAAATATCAAAAATCCGGTTCCTACCCAGTAAAAATAGATACTCAAGAAATACGAAAAATGGGTATTAAAATTGTTGCAAAAAAACTTATTGAAAATAGTAAAGAAGGACTAGTAAGACATAGTTCTAACAGAGTGGCAAGAGCCGTTTATTATTGGTTTAGAAAACAACAAAAAAAATCCAGTGGATTTTTCAAATAATTATACTAAGGATTTATCACTATGGCAAAAAAAATAACTGTTAAAACGCTACAAAAATATAAAGAATCTAAAGAAAAATTCTCAGTATTAACAGCTTATGACTACTCAACAGCAAAATATCTTGACCAAGCCGGTATTGATATAATTCTAATCGGAGATAGCCTTGCTATGGTAGCTTTAGGGTATAAAAATACAAATGCCATAGGAATAGAAGAAATGTCTATTTTTACCAAAGCCGTTGCTAAAGGTGTTGAAACGGCAATGGTTATTACTGATATGCCATTTATGAGTTATCATACCGATATATCTACTGCGATATTGAATTGTGGTAATATGATTAAATATGGTGCCAACGGAGTAAAAATAGAAGGATATAATGATTATATTCTGGAAGTAATAAAAAGATGTACTGATTCAGGAATTCCGGTTATGGGGCATTTAGGATTTACCCCGCAATTTTTGAACACTCTTGGAGGATACAGAATTCAAGGTAAAAATCAAGAGGCCTCAGAAAAGATATTATATCAGGCAAAACAACTTGAAAAAGCCGGAGTTTTTTCAATAGTTTTGGAAATGGTTCCACAAGAATGCGGCAAATTTATAACAGAAAATGTCCAAGTTCCTACAATTTCATGCGGAGCAGGAAAATATTGCGATGCTCAGGTTTTAGTATCGGATGATTTATTCGGTAAATTTTCAGATTTTACTCCAAAGTTTGCACGTAAATACGGAGATATGAAATCTTTGATTTGTGATTGTGCAAAAAGATTTAACGAAGACGTGAAAAATGGAAACTTTCCATCCGAAAATGAAGTGTTTTAACATCAAAGAAAGAAAATTATGATTCAAAATGATTTATTTCTAACAACGGTTGTAATGTTTTTGCTTTCTGTTGTAGCCTTAATAATAATTTTATCCATAGTGATACTATATAGCATAAGCTTCATCAAAGTTAAACAAATAAAAATTACGCCGCTAAATTTAGGAATCCTAATAATTTCTACATTTATTTTATACTTAGGGCTCCCTTTTTGGCTTCTAGGCTTAGCATATTCTTCACAAGACAAAAATGCAGAAATATTACATAAATCAGCAATTACAGTTTCAATTATCCCTTCTGTAAAAAATTTTATGCAAACAGAACTGGGCGCATACTATATGACCAAATTTGAAGGCGAAAAAGCTATTATTGCTTTTGAAAAATCACTAAAAAACAAAAATAATAAATATACTTTAGCAACACTTTGCCTACTATACTCATTTAAAGGCGATAGACAAAAAGCCATCAAAATGTGCACAGACTCAAACTTAATGCAAAATGTGGCAATTAATTACATATTAAAAAAAGATTATAACACTGCACTAAATATAATAAATCAATCAATTAAAACAGATAATAGAAAAACTTCCTGCCTAGACCATACAATAAAAGCTCATATTTATAGAAAACTGAAACAGCAAACATTTTTTGAACAAGAATACAAAAAAGTAAAACTCAAATGTCCGGATATTCAACAAAAAAAAATTTATAAAAATACTAATTATTACGAAGATTTATACGCACAAAAGAAAAAAGAATTCAAATTTTAAAAGCCAAAAAATTTTGTGATATAATCAGCGCGAGAGGTGAGATAAATGATACTACATACAATAACTGAAATAAGAGAAATAGTAAAAGACTGGAAAAGACAAGGATTTACAATAGGACTTGTACCTACAATGGGAGCTCTACACAATGGACATTTAAGCCTTATAAAAAAAGCAGTCGAAAAATGCGATAAAGTTGTAGTTTCAATATTTGTAAATCCAATTCAATTTTGCCCCGGAGAAGATTTAGATAAATATCCGCGAACTCTAGAAGCAGATAAAAAATTATGCGAAGAGGCGGGAGTTAATATCATCTTTGCCCCGACACCAACTGAAATGTATGGTCAATCACAAATGAGAACAAATGATTTTTTGACCTATGTCGTTCCTCCATTTTTCTATGTAAATAAATTATGCGGAAAAAGCAGAGTCGGGCATTTCGACGGAGTATGCACTGTAGTTAATAAATTATTTAATATTGTTCAACCTGACTTTGCATTTTTTGGACAAAAAGATGCTCAACAACTAATTATCATCAAAAAAATGGTTAACGATTTAAATATTCCTGTTCAAATAATTCCTTGCCCAATAGTTAGGGAAGAATCAGGACTTGCACTAAGTTCACGCAATAAATACCTTTCAGAAGAAGATAAACAACAAGCTCTGGTATTAAGCAGAATACTCAATAATATTAAACAGTGCTACAAAAAAGGAATCACTGACATAGAAGCCCTCAAGGAAACTGCCTACAATTTCTTAAATGAACACCACGAATTAGAGTACCTTGAGTTTTTGAATCAAGAAAACCTCGAAGAAATAAAACAAGCAGACGACAATACACGAGTTTTTATAGCCTGCAAAGTTGGAGGTGTAAGATTGATTGACAATATTCTACTTGGGGAATAAACAATACAACACTAAATTTATCTAATATAAAAAAACCCCATATATTTGACGTATTTAATTCTTAAAGAAATACTCTGACTAAATTATTAAAAATTTGACTGACAAAAATCTCAACCATGCGGCGAAATCATGATGTAGAGCATGATTGAGATTTTTTATACATCAAAAGATTTAGATACAACCTTCAACCTTGCTCCACACAATTATCAATCAGTACATGGATTTAAAAACCATCTAAAAAGATTAGTATATAAAGTGTAGAGAGCAATTAATAACACGGGGGAATAAATGATGAGAGAATTTAACAAAAAGTTGAGAGTATTACTAATAGATGATAATGCGAATCACTTGAGAGGAATCAAGGAATTAATCAACCTTGAAAGCAGCTATGAAGTAGTTGGAACTACAACAAGCGCAAACCTTGGAATTAATCTAATCAAAAAATATCACCCTGATATAGTCTTAATGGATATTAATATGCCGGAAAAAGATGGTTTACAAACGATCCAAACCATTAATAAACTAAATCTACAAACTAAAATTATAGCTCTAAGCGGATATGACGACTCCGATTTGATATATAGAGCAATGAAATTAGGTGCAAAAGGTTATGTTCTAAAAACAATGGCCTCAGTAAAACTTATAGATGCAATAGAAGAAGTGGCTTCTGGGAAAATTTACCTACCTTCAGTACTTGCTACAAGATTTTTTGAATACTTCCAAACAACATCAAAAGAAGAAGCTGCAAAAGCAACAGAAGGAGAAAATCTTCTTGCAAGTTTAACAATGAGAGAAAATGAAGTCCTTGAACTTTTAACCGAAGGTATTAACTACAAGAGTATTGCAGGAAAACTAATTATATCAGAAACTACTGTTAAAACTCATGTAAATAATATATTCCAAAAACTACAGGTTAACGACAGAACAAATGCTGTATTATATGCATTAACTCATGGATTTAAACCAAGTAAATCTACAGCAATGACTTCAGTATAAAATTCTGACACACAATATATATAAAGGGTTCTGCTAACCAAAGCCGAACCCTTATTTTTAATAAACTAGCGAGGCACAATTATGACCAACCAACTTACTGATGAAAATATAAATCTACAAATAAAATGTGTTTCTCACGAAATAAGGAATCATCTATCAATTTGTGATATGTACTCACAAATAATAAAGAAAAATTTACAAAAATCAGGTATTGAAAATCAATCTATAGATAACGCTCTGGATTGTATTCAAAAATCCATTCAAATAATAAGTGCAAACATCCTGGATTTAAAATCTCTTAACAATAATACCCCTCAAATAATAGATTTTGAAACAATTATTCAAAGAGGTATTCAACTTTCAAAAGCCTACACCGGTGAAAAAAACATAAATTATGAGATTTTTATTAAAAATACAGATTATATTTTCATAGACGAAAATAAACTCCTCGCCTGCCTGGTAAATATTATAAAAAACGGTATTGAATCGATAGAAGGAAAAGGTGAAATAGAAGTTCTTGGAGAAATTAAAGAAGGTAAAGCCATTTTGAAAATTTCAAATAACGGCAAACCGATTCCTAAAGAAAAACAAACAGACATTTTCACACAAGGATATACTACCAAAAAAACAGGTTGTGGATTAGGTTTAAATATTTGCAAAAAATACCTCGATGAACAAAATAGCAGCATAAAACTTATCAAATCAAACAGACAACAAACGACATTTGAAATTCAAATTCCAGTATATTCAAAAAAATAAAATATATAATATTTGAATCCAAGTAAAACTTTTGAAAAAATTAAATCTATAATTTTAATCCACTTTACCCCTGAGTTGCCCGCAAGCAGCATCAATATCCGCACCACGTTCTAAACGTACAGTTACCTTTTTCCCAGAATGCTCCATTAACGCCTTAAACTTCATTATCGAATTATTTGAAGGTCGTTCATAATCGTTTTTCTCTGTAGGATTATATGGAATTAAATTAATATTACATTTAATATCTTTTAAATAATATGCTAGCTCCTTAGCAGCCTCCACTGTATCGTTCAAACCCTTTATCAGTAAATATTCAATAGTAATTCTTCTTCCGGTCTTATCAATATAATATTTTAATGCATTATGAAGTTCATCCATAGGATATTTATCCTCTATTTGCATCAATTTACTCCTAACAGAGTGATTTGAAGCATGTAAAGATAAAGCAAGTGTTGATTGCAATCCTATATCAGCAAGTTCTTTTATTTTCGGAATAATACCGGATGTTGAAATGGTTAATCGACGAGCTCCAATCTGAAAATTTTCATTAAAAATTTCCATAGCTTTTAACACATTATCCAAATTCAACAAAGGTTCTCCTTGCCCCATAAATACAACATTTGTAACTTTTAATCCCGTATCGCGTTGAATAGTCAAAACCTGCTCAATAATTTCTTTATATGTAAGATTTCTTATAAACCCACGTTTACCCGTTGCGCAAAAACTACAATTAACCGCACATCCAACCTGTGAACTTACACAAGCAGTCAAATTTGACCTGTTATCAAAACGCATAAGAACCGTTTCAACGCATTCTCCATCAGGAAATTCAAGGAGATATTTTATAGTACCATCAGAGCTTACCTGTTTAACTTTAATTTTTATATTTGTAACAATAGCAACTTTTTTCAATTCTTCTCGAAATTTTATTGACAAATCTGTCATTTCATCAATTTCTTTAACTGATTTTAAATAAATCCAATTATGAATTTGTCGAGCTCGAAATTTTGTAGCTCCTAAACTATCTGTAATTTGTTCTATTTCTTTTAAATTAAGTCCAGACAAAATATTCATTTATTCTTCAATCCTTTTTAACCTGTTTTTATAAAAATTTGCAATTTCTGCAATTGCATTTAGTTCTAAGTAAGCATCCTCAGTATTACTTTTCCATTTACCATATCCACAGTTAGGAGGTAAAAAAGCCACAGGATTATCAGGAAAATCCCTACATATCTGAGGTCTATTTTCATAATCAGGACATCTATTATCATCTGTTACCTTTGGACAATGATAAAAATAATATCCGCCATCCTCGACTTTTTTAAGCATTTGTACATATTGTGGGAATAAATTTTCAGGTTCACTAGACGAGCCGTAAGGAACAAAAATTTGAATGAATTGTTTCGCAAAATTATCACCATTTTGAGCTTTCAGTTGTAACTGTTCAAAAGAAAATTCACTACACGCCAAACGACAACAAATACCACACCCGGAACAGGAAAAGTCTTTTCTTTGAGTTGATATATCTTTGATTTTTTGTGAAATTTTAGCCTTAATATCTGTATTTAAAAACTTCAGTACAGATTTTTGCCATTTATCACCGGAAGAATTCTCATTATAGGTATCAAAAATCTCACCGGATAAATTTTCAGGTTTTAAACTATAAATATATCTGTGTAAATCCTGTGCTACTTTCAAAAAAATTTTTTTATACCTTAATCTTAAATTATTTAAGCTAGAATCTAAATCTTCCATATTAACAGTTTAACATAAAATCAGATAAAAATTTTATACAAAAGAGCACCTACACATATATACATTCTATAGAATATGAATCTAAATATGTCGTTCTATAGGGTGCAATAATAAATCAGCCAACCTATCAGCACCTACAAAACCTCTTTGTGAAACAAGTTGTGCAGCTAATACATTATCATAATCAACAAATCTGTGTCTGACTTCAAATGAACCTTGAGAAAAATCAACAATAGCATAACAAGCCTTTGGTTTTTCAGTCATAGGACGCCCTACACTTCCGACATTTACAACAGTTTGTCCTGTATTTGTTTGATATGCACAAGGGACATGCGTATGCCCGCATAAAATTAATTTTTCAGTTGTACCTTCAATAATTTCTTCAACAATTTCTATAGGCATATTTGGTAAAATATCTTCATTATTTGCTCTTGGAGACCCATGAACAAGCAAAACACTACACCCTTCAACATCTAAACTTAATTGAGGAGGTAATCCTTCTAAATAAGCCCTATGAGAATCATCAAGAGCCAATACATCATCCGCAATAGCATTTGCCATAATTGGATACTGAGCTTCCAAAAATTCAATAACTTCAGGACCGTATTGAGCAATCATTTTATCCGTATTACCCTGAATAACAGTCCAAGTATTCTGAGCCATAACATAATCAGTAACTTCTTTAGGCTGCGGACCTGCAAGAGCTATATCTCCCAAACAGAAAACATGTTCACACTGTTGATTAACAACATCACTCATAACAGCTTCTAAAGCCTGTGCATTTGCATGTAAATCTGATAATATAGCAACTCTCATAAATTTTACCCTCTCTTTTGTATAATTGTGCTACAATTATTTTATGATAAAAAGAAGAAAATCAAAAGAAATTTTAATAGGAAATGTAAAAATCGGTAATAATAATCCGATAACAGTTCAATCTATGTGTAATACAGACACTCGTAATATTGAACAAACAATAACACAAATAAAAGAACTACATGATGCCGGCTGTGAACTTGTAAGATTAGCTGTCCTCAACAAAGATGCAGCAGAAGCTATAAAAGAACTTGTTAAATTATCTCCAGTTCCACTAATAGCTGATATACATTTTGATTACAGACTGGCTATACAATGTATAAATAACGGAATTGCCGCACTTAGACTTAATCCGGGCAATATTGGTAAAAAAGAAAATATTGAAAAAGTTGTTAACCTTGCAAAACAACAAAAAATACCAATTAGAATAGGGGTTAACGCAGGTTCTTTAGAAAAAGAGTTGACCGAAAAAAATATTCCTCTATCCGAAAAGATGGTAGAAAGCGCAATGAAGCACATAAAAATACTAGAAGATTTAGATTTCGATCTTATAAAAATATCATTAAAATCTTCGGATGTTATGACAACAATCGAAGCATATCGACTTATGGCTCAAAAAACAGATTATCCTCTTCATTTAGGAATAACAGAAGCAGGAACATTGAAAAGCGGATTAATAAAATCATCTGTCGGTCTTGGAACATTATTGGCAGAAGGGATAGGGGACACTATACGAGTTTCACTTACAGAAAACCCTATAGAAGAAGTTTTTGCAGGTTTTGAAATACTAAAAAGCTTAAAATTAAGACAAAGAGGAGTAAATTTTGTTTCCTGCCCTACCTGCGGTAGAACACAAATAGACTTGATAAATCTTGCAAAAAAAGTTGAAGACAAATTTAAAAACTTAGATAAAAATATCACAATTGCAACTATGGGTTGTGCCGTTAACGGACCGGGCGAAGCAAAACATGCCGATTTTGGAATTGCAGGCGGCATAAATGAAGGATACATATTCAAAAAAGGCGAAATTATTGCCAAAGTTCCTGAAGATAAATTACTGGATAAATTGGAAGAAGTAATAATGAAATCATACAAATAATATATGAAAAATTATTGTAAACAATTTATAATATAATTGCAACATTCATAAAAAATGGCTATAATCTTATAAAAAGAGGTGATTATGAAAAATAAATTATTACTAATTGCAATATTAGCAATGACAGTACAACTTCAATCAGGAGCAGCTGTTTCTGTTGATGAAGCTACAAGTATAGAATACCTTCAAAACAAAGGATTCTCTACTCAAACAGCTGAAATGGTTAATGTTAGTAAAGCCAGAGCCATCGGTGAAGAATTCTATACCGATGATGAAGCTGCATACAAAAAACAGAATAAATTTGTAAGATTCTGGAGAAAATTGTATGTATACACAGATCCGGCAGCAGAAGATTATTCATTCTACCACCATGATACAGACACAACACCATCATATACAGATTTATAAAAATTTAGTTTTAGTAATAAGTGCTTTCATAATTTTTGGGAGCACTTATACTCAAACAAAAGCTGCTGAGTTTGGAGAAATTCAATACAATAATACATTCATTGATTATTCAAAAATAGACATAAATTCTACTAGGAAATTGGCAGATTTCTACTTCGATAAAGCAATGAATGAAATGGACTCAAAACTCAAACAAAATTATCTGCAAAAAGCAAGTGGCGAATATTTTATATTAAGCCAGGCTGAACCAAAAGATCTTTACCCTATAGTTCAGTTGGCCAGAGTATATGATTTAGAAAATAAAAACCAATTTGCAAAAGCATATTTTTTTCAGGCCTTAAAAATAGACAAAAATAATGCAGAAACAAATTATTATTTTGGTGAATATTACTATAAAAGAAGAGACTACACACGGGCAATTTACTTTTATAACATAGCATTCGAAAACGGCTGGAAAGAAAATTTTGATATTCTACTGAAAATGGGAACAATATATGAAAAGCTTGGCGACTTATTAAGAGCAAATCAATATTATAAAAAAGCTTATCTAGTCAATCCGGATAATACAAAAATCCCAGATAAAATCAGAGCATTAGAGGCTTTAAAATATCAAAATACCGGATATTATAATATAAAAAGGAAGTAACAATGAAGTTAAAACGCATAATAACAATAATTTTAACATTGTTTTTTGCTATTACACCGGTACAAGCAAATGAAACAACAGAAATTAATGCGTTTGAACCATTAACATTAAATTCTTCAGAAGTAATATTTAAACAGGTAACATTTAAAGTAAATGCTATTGACCCAATACTTATAAACAACTCTCCTGGAGGAAGGGGTATAAATCAACTTATAATTTACACCCCAAATTATGGAATCCATACAGGAACAAATGAATACGGGACAGAAGCAATTGTTCAAGAAAACACCGTAACTGCGCTCAGTGGAGCCGATTCATCAATACCTAAAGACGGACTTGTTATCAGCGGACATGGAATAGCTAAAAATTGGATTAGACAAAATATTACTGTTGGTTCAAAAGTTTATGTTGATATATTCAACAAAACAATAACAGTTTATACCACATCTGATAGTTATACTTATGAAGCAAGAAAAAAAATTGAAGAAGCAAATTCAATGATTGATTACTATAAGAACACTATGGAAAAATATAATTATAGTCTGCCTGCTTCGCACATACAAATTGCAGAAAATTATCTAAAAATAGCCGAAAACGAAAAAAAGAACAGTGTTATTCTAAAGCAATATACTCAAGAAGCCATTGATGAAGCCAATATGGCCATAAAAACATCTGTTCCGTACATAAAAGATGAACTGAGAGGTGTATGGTTAAGACCGACTGAAACTACAGAAGAACAAATAATCACAACTCTTGATAATTTAAAGGTTAATGGATTTAATAATATATTTTTAGAAACATATTTTCATGGAAAAACAATTTTTCCAAGCAAAACAATGAATAAATACGGTTTTACCGTACAATACGAAAAATTCCAAAACATAGACCCTTTAGCTATATGGATAAAAGAAGCACACAAAAGGGATATGAAAATACATGTTTGGTTTCAATCATTTTATGTAGGAAATATACCAAGCGACCACAATCCGTCAAGTATACTTGCTGTTCGACCTGATTGGGGAAATAAAACTAAACGATATGCTAACCAACAAAACGCAACAAAATCCACCTCTGAACATAACGGATATTTCCTTGATCCGGCAAACCCACAAGTCCAAGAATTTTTAGTTGAACTCATCACTGAAATAATTACAGAATACAAACCTGATGGAATCAATCTTGACTATATAAGATACCCTCTAACAACTACAAAAACAGATATGGATTCTTGGGGATACACGGACTACGCTAGAAATGACTTTAAAAAACAATTTGGCAAAGATCCTATCGATTTAACAACGTCAGATGTTCTATGGTATGATTGGAATCAATATAGAAGAAACAGTGTTACTGAATTTGTCAAAAAAGTAGGAAAAATAGGTAAAGAAAATAATGTCTATATAAGTACAGTTATTTTCCCAGACTTGGCTTCTGCTCTATCCTCAAAACAGCAAGATTGGAGAAGCTGGTCAACAAATAATTATGTTGACGGTTTTACACCATTATTTTTAACTTATGATTCTCAAATGTTAACCTCCATGATGAATGATGTAATGAATTCAAAATCAGAACAAACAGATTTACTTGCCGGATTATTTGTAACGTTTATGGGTGGAGCTCCTGAAGATTTAATACGCCAAATTTATGAAACAAGAAAAATGAAAGTTAATGGTATAATTTTATTTGATTATGCACATACAACACCAGTTTATACTACGACACTGATGGCTAGTGCATTTAACGAAGATAGCCCTAAAAAAACAGTTATTGCCGAAAAAAAAAAGTGGAAGATTTTTCCGTGGCAGAAAAAAAAGACACAAAACCTAAAAAAATCATAACAACCACTAACAACAAAGGCTTCTGGGTCTTTACAAAAGAATAACAGAGGAATAACAACAAATTATTATGCTGAATTGTAAATTCAAAGAATTATTTAACGAGAAGAATTATGAAAAAGCTTATCAAAGTTATTTAAAATCATACACAACGCACCCCGAAAAGCATAAAAAATACGAAATCTGGCTTGAAGAAGTAAACGAAATTTACAATAATCTTGGTAAATACACTGAAAAAGAGCTTTTGCACAAAACAAATGTTGCCGCCAATATGAGATATGACTTCTTAGCTTTGTCATTAGGTATGCTTACACTTATTAAAAATCCTGACAGTATTGAAAGTATCTATTTAATGACAAAATACTCACTTGATATTAAAGATATAGACAACGCATTATATTTTTCCGAAAGAATGTTTGAATTTCATCTGCCTGAAAATCCATATAAATACTACATATTAATGGCTGAAATTTTATTAGAAAAGTGTCCTGACTATCATAAAAAAACTGAATTATTTGAAAAAACAAAACAGGAAATTTTTAAATATATAAATAAAGCAATAGAATACGAACCGAATAATATTCGTAATTATTTTAAGCTTAGCGATTATTACTATCTGGATTATCCAAACATTAATCCGGAAAAACTCATTGAAATCTATAACAAAATGATAAGTATTGAGCCGGATACAGGATATTTATATAGCTACAGGGCAAGAGTAAAAGAGGAAATAGAAGATATAAAAGGTGCAATAGCAGATTATAAGAAAGCAATAAAATTAGGTGATGTTGATTCATTTGAAGAGCTAGGAATGCTTTACTTCAACAACAAAATGTATGATGAATTTTTTGAACCTTTTGAAAAAGCTATAAAAGAATTGCCGACAATTGATATATTCTGGCTTAAATATATTATTGAAAAGAATACTAATGAAAATAATTATCCAAAATTTGAAAAACTTTTAAACGGTTACCTGATAAAATACCCGAAAGATTTAAGAATATATCAGATGCTTGCATATGTAAAATGTCAAATGAAAGAATTTCAACAGGCAATAAAATATACAAATTACATTCTAAAACACTGCAAAGACAACGACGAAATAAAAATTGATGCTCTTTTTAGAAAAGGCTTCTACTATGATTTATTAAAAAAAGATAAACTGGCTATAAAATATTATGATGAATTTTTTAAAACTTTTGAAAAAGCTATAAGAGAACTACCATCAATTGATATATACTGGCTTGAATATATTATCGAAAAGAACACTAATGAAGATAATTATCCAAAATTTGAAAAACTTTTAAACAGCTACCTGATAAAACATCCCAAAAATTTAAGAATATATCAAATGATTACATTTGTAAAATGTCAAATGAAAGAATTTCAACAGGCAATAAAATATACAAATTATATTCTCAAACACTGTCACTGCAAAGACGATGATGATATAAAATTTTATGCTCTTACTCTTGCCAGGAAAGCATATTGCTATGACATATTAAAAAAATATAAACTGGCAATAAGATATTATGATAAAGTAATTGAACTTTGCCCTGATAACCCGCTAGCATACTTAAATAAATCTCGTCTGCTATTTTTAATGCATAAAATTGAAGAAGGATTAACTCTTGCTCAAAAAGCTGTTAAAATTGCACCTGAAGATCCAACAGCTTTTATAAACTTAGCCTGGATAGAAATGAATATTGGAAAATTAAAAAAAGCTTTAAAACACCTTGATAAGGCTACAGAACTTGATAAAAACAATCCTGACGGCTACAAACTTAAAACCTCCTTATATTATATGCTCAAAGATTATGAAAAAGCACTGCAAAATGCAGCCCCGGCCATTAAAAATGCACTAAAGGAAGATCTTCCTGATTTATACTACTTAAGAAGCCTTATATACAAAAATCTCGGAGACGAAGAAAAATCAAAAGGCGATTATGAAAAAACTTTTGAACTGAAACCTGATTTTGATATAAAAAAAGCAAACATGGAATTAAAACTTACTAAAAAGCAAAAATATTAAAGAGGATACAAATATATATTTTTTAAAAGGCGGATATTTAATAATATTTAAACAATAGTTTACATTGAAACGTGCTTTTACTATAATCTTCGTAAGGATGTTAGAGAATAAAAGGATATAAAATGAGTACATATTTATTAGAAGTTGGAACAGAAGAGCTGCCATATAAATTTATCCCACAGGCAATTGAACAATTAAAATCCGGTTTTACTACTTTCTTAAACGATAACAAAGTTAAATTTTCTGATATAAATGTCTATGCAACACCAAGACGTCTTGCTGTTATTGTTGACGGATTAGAAACAAAAACTGATGATGAAGAAAAAATTATTAAAGGACCAATCAAAAATGTAGCTTTCGATGAGAACGGAAATCTTACAAAAGCTGGAGAAGGATTTGCTAGAAAAAACAATCTTTCAAAAGAAGATTTGTATCTAGAAGATAATTATGTACACGCAAAAATAATTATAAAAGGAAAACCAATTGCCGAACTATTAAAAGAAAATGTTCCATCAATATTTATGAAACTTCAAGGCTCCCATTTTATGAGATGGGGGTACAATGACGAAAAATTCTCCCGTCCGATAAAATGGATTGTTTCTATATTAGATAAAGATGAAGTAAAGATTAAAATTATTGATAAAGAATCTTCAATATACACAAGAGGACATAGATTTGCTCAGCAAAAAGTAATCATTGGAGACCCAAAAGATTATATTGAAACAATGAGGAACGCTTGCGTCATTGTTGACCAGAATGAAAGAAAAAAACTTATTGTAGAAAAAGCTAAGGAAGAAGCAGCAAAACTCGGAGCTACTCCATATTATACAGATGATTTACTTGAAGAAGTAACCTTTATTACAGAATATCCTGTTCCTGTCATTTGTGAATTTGATCCTGCATATCTTGAAATTCCGGAAGAAGTAACCGTTACTGTAATGGCTGTACATCAAAGATATTTTGCACTTCATAAAGACGGGAAATTAATTAATAAATTTATTACAATGACAAACTATATTGGTAATGAATTTAAAAATATTAAGGCTGGCAATATTCGTGTAATCAAAGCCAGACTTGATGATGCCGTATTTTTCTTTAATGAAGATACTAAAAAACCTTTAATAGAATATGTTGAAGCCTTAAAAGGTGTAACATTCCAAAAAGGTATGGGAACAATGTTTGATAAAACCCAAAGACTTATTAAACTATCAACTTTAATCGCACAGGATTTGCAGATAGAAACCTCGGACATTGAACGTACAGCACTTCTGTGTAAAGCCGATTTAACAACAAATCTGGTATTCGAATTTACAGAATTACAAGGATTTATCGGCTCCGATTATGCTAGAGTTTCCGGAGAAAATAATAAAGTCGTTCAAGGAATAAAAGAACACTACTTCCCATTAAATGCAGAATCTGAAACAGCTAAAGGAATAGAAGGACAAATTGTTGGAATAGCAGATAAAATAGATACTGTTTGTGCAGTTTTTGCGGCAGGGAAAAAACCAACAGGTTCATCTGATCCTCTAGGTGTAAGACGTGCAGCACTAGGGGTTATAAAAACAATATTGGATGCAAATTTAAAAATTAATATTGACAAATATATTAAAGAATCCCTTAAATTATTACCTGTACAAAAAGATTGCGCAACTGAAGTTAATGAATTTTTTGTACAAAGAATGATTATATTATTATCTGATAAATATAATAAAAATATACTTGAAGCCTGCTCAATGAAAAATCCATTAACGGATATTTCTGATTATGTTGAAAGAGTTGAAATAGTCTCTAATCTAAATTCAGCACAATTGGTTGAAAATGCCAACAGAGTAACAAGAATCTTAAAAGATACAGAAGCTTCAAATGTTAACGAAAAATATTTTGTTGAACAGATTGAAAAAACTTTGTATAATAAAATTACTGAAATAAAAGAAAATGTTGACTATAAAACATATCTAACAGAATTAGAAGAGCTCAATCCAACAGTAACTAACTTTTTTGAAGAGGTTCTTGTTATGGACAAAGACGAAAATATTAAAAACAACAGAATTGCATTATTAACTTTGTTGAGAAAAAAATATGAACATCTAACTGATTTTAGTAAAATTTAATTTAAAATCAAAACATTTTGTTAAATTTTGTAAATAAAGAATATGAAAAAGTCAATTATTTTTTTCAGGATACTTTAAAATTGTACAAGAAGGTAAAAAACTAAGAGGTAGCGCATGTTTGAGCGATTTAAAAATTTAAAAATAGTAAAACAATTAAAAGAAAATATTAGCCCGAGACTGCGCTGGCTTACGTTTTCAAACAAAAATAAGTTAGACAAAAGTACCACTGATTATTTAGAAGCTATAAGCGGTGTCGAGGATATAAAATCTCTTTCTGACGACCAAGAGCTGGAAGCAATGGTCAGAAACCAACTCAAACAGGAATTTCCAAATATCGAAAGTATGAAATCCTATGAGTTATTAGTTGATGCAGTTATGCATAACATTAGAAAAAAACAGCTTCAAGCCGATGATAACCTTGATATTGAATAGGGATATCAAAATTTTAACCTTATAAAAAATAATACCTTCTTGGGTATTATTTTTTTTGTACTAATAAATTATCCTACCATCACAAGGAGGATACTATGACAACAATAATAGGAATATCTGTTGCAAATAGAAAAGAAGAAGCTCAATTACTTCAAGAAATTCTAACCCAATATGGTTGCTATATTAAAACTAGAATAGGGCTACATGATATGGGAGAATATAAATGCCTTAATTATGGTATTGTATTAATTGAAGTTATTGACAAAGTAAATGAAATATATGACGAATTAACAAAACACTGGCAAATACAAATAATGCGATTTACATAATAGTAAAAACTTTTAAAAATTGTAAAAAAAAAGAAACAAAATGGTCAAAAAAAATCTTGATATGTTTTCATGCTAAAGGGACATATCAAGAGATGATAAATCCAATTACTCAATCAAACAGCGTAAAAACAAGTATTTTTTACATTAACGATTACCATGGCAAGTCTATAAACATGGAACGCACTGTTACAGCAGCTAATGCTTTTGATTCAAAAAATAAAGCAGAACCTGATATAGATACACTTAAACTATCATCAGGTGATATTATGATTGGTGAAGATTTTAAAACAAACCAACTCGCGGTTATGTTTCAAAAAAAGCTTGGAATAACATCCTCAGCTATAGGAAATCACGAATATGATATGCAACAAAATATAAATACAATATTACCACAGATAAGTTATAACCTACTTGCAAGTAATATAAGAATAAATCCAGGAAGTCCATGGTTTCATAAAGTAAAACCATCTACAATACAAACTATAAACGGACATAAATATGGAATTATAGGAACATCTCCAATTGACTTATATAAACGTTCAAAAGAAGGGTCCTTACAAAAAGAAATAACTGTAGACAAAGCAAAGGAAACTATTGAAGATATACAAACAGAAGTAAATAAACTCCAGCAACAAGGAATAAATAAAATCATACTTTTATCACATTTGGGATACGTATTAGATAAAATAATTGCAAACCAAACTCAAGGCATAGATGTAATATTAGGAGGTCATTCTCATGATCTCCTTTTAGACGTTAAGGAGGGTAAAAATTTATTTTATTCAAAAAACGGGGAACCGGTTATAATAACACAAGCAGGAAGAGATGGAAAAAACTTTGGAATACTTAATATTGAATTCACTCAAGATGGCGTAATAAAAAAAGTTCAAAATAATATAGGTTATACAAAAGATTTTAATCGTAACGCCCCAATAAAATATATTTTTGATAAAGTATTCGGGACAAAAGAAACATACGGATACATTAATTCAGCTCCGCAACCTTTATCACATGATTTAATAGAACCGAATCCACACGCCTATTTTATTGCAGATTGCATAAAAAAAGATTTAGACGCAGATATAGTAATTTTGCCATCATCAAATATCCGTGGTTACTTTGAAAAAGGAAAAGTTGACACTCGAATCCTTGCAGATATTCTACCTTTTAAAAATAAACTGTATGAAGTGAATTATTCTGAAAAAGAAATTGTTGAAGGAATAAAACAAGCAGCAAAATCATTTGTTAATATAGCTAACAAACCAGGTATTTTTTATACTTCAGGAATCAAATATACAGTTAATACAAATGGAAAAATACTCTCGATGTCTTTTGTTGATAAAAAAGGCAAAGAAATTCCTATAAACATTGATAATCCTAGAGAAGATAAAATATATAAAACAATTATAAATGACTACTGTGCACAAGGAAATGACGGCTTCAAAATCTTAAACCAACCGGATAAAATAGTTGCAAAATATGCTTTTGATGCAACAACCTGTATCAAAAAAATATTAAAAAATTCAACAAAACCAATAGATATAAAAGACGACAACAGAATTACAATTGTAAAAAGCTAATCATTTCTAATATTTAGAGCTGTGTCAATTTTTCTTTTGATATTTTTACAAGACCCATTGTATATATATAACTTAATACTGTAAAACAATAAACACTGATACATATCCCGAGTAATCTCAATCCTAACTTGTACATAACATCACCGGCTACTGCTGCATAATTAAATAATGTATATATACCTAAAACCGGCAGTATAGCAAGAATTATAATTTTACAAGTTAAAAATATTACTGACCCTAAAGATTTATCTAAAATCCACAATATAATAAACGGATTAAATAAATCTGCTCGATATTTGTAATCCTTCGAAAATGAAATAAACACTAGTCCAATAAAAGGAATTAAACATAATATAATAGTAAAAAATAAGTGAAATAAAAAGGTATTAAACGGTAATAATAGAAAACCAATGCATGATAATACCAAAAGATAAAAAAACCAAACAAAAAATAACGGTATACATCTAAAAAAAACAATATATGCCGATAATGTCAATTCCGGAAGCGCATAATTATTATTAAACATATTATTTATATATTTATAATAATAACCTACCGAAAAACACATAATAGACAAACCAACAAATAAATTTAAAAATATTTCAAACTGAGTGGACGGAGCAAATCCTAAAAAATCTCCGAATAAATTACCAAAAAGAAATGCCAGATAACTATTCAAGGAAATTGTCATAATACCCAATAAAGAAAATAAGGTAACATGATTATAAATTGAAATTTTACTTTGATAAATTGTTTTTAAATAGTTGAAAATATCCATTAATAAAACTCTCTAATATTTTTATTATACAATATCAATACTAATTGCAAGCAAATATTTTTTATAATAAAATTGCTAATATGAATACCGAACTAAAGCAAGAATTAAATTTAATAAAACCAAAATTTCAAAAAATCAAGGAGTGCCTTTGACCCTGCTGAAATAGAATTTGAATTAAAAAACCTTGAAAAACAAATGCAAGACCCTAATATTTGGACCGATAGCGGCAAAGTTTCAAAATTAGGTCAGGAAATAAAAGAAAAAAAGGATATTATTGAAAAATTAAATCACTGGAATAGCGTAATTGAAGACAGCGAAACATCCTTGGAACTTAATGATAAAGAACTTATAATTTTAAGTTACAGCGAAATCAAAAATATTGAAAAGGAAATTGAACAATTTGAGCTTCAACAAATGCTTTCTGGAGAATATGATAGTGCAGATGCCATTTTAACAATCAACGCAGGAGCAGGAGGAACTGATGCTCAAGACTGGGCAAATATGCTTCTTAGAATGTATTCAAGATGGGCTGAATCAAGAAATTGGAAAGTAGAATTATTAGATAAACTTGATGGTGAAGAAGCCGGAATAAAATCAGCTACAATAAAAATCAGCGGTAAATATGCCTTCGGATATTCAAAAGCAGAAAAAGGAGTTCATCGATTAGTCAGGATTTCACCTTTTAACGCTAACGGGAAACGCCAAACAAGCTTTGCCTCCGTTGAAGTTACACCAATTATAGAAAATTTTGAAAAATCAATAACTATTCCTCCAGAAGACTTAGAAATTACAACAATGCGTTCCGGCGGTGCCGGCGGACAAAACGTCAATAAAGTTGAAACAGCGGTAAGAATATTGCATAAACCGTCAGGGATAGTCGTAAAATGCCAACAAGAACGTTCTCAGCTGCAAAATAAAGAATATGCAATGCAAATACTAGTGTCAAAACTTCTTGCAATAAAGGAAGCAGAACACGAGAAAAAACTTTCAGAATTAAAAGGTGAAAGCGCGGATATCAATTTTGGTTCTCAAATACGCTCCTATGTTTTTCATCCGTATAAAATGGTCAAAGACCATAGAACAGGTTACGAAGTTTCAGATGTTGAAAAGGTTATGGATGGTAATCTTGATGAATTTGTTGAAAGTTATCTGAGACACACCTTTAACTAATCATTTTTATACAACAATTTATGCTCATAAGAGTCCTTTGGAACAATAACTGTATTACTATATAAATAAACTTCAAATCTATCATCGGGATAAGTAACATTTTCATTACGTCGATTAGGAGGTGCATTAAAACCATTAACATCAATTGTTAATATTGCACAAGCTGAATTTTTACCTATTTGAGAATCATCTTTTGGAGATAAAGAACATTTATCAGATAATTTTTCATATTTGATTTCTACTAAATCCGCCAATTTTATACCATTTTCAATATCTTGAGCAACTAAATTTTCCTTTAAAGATTTGTTCCAGACATCATCAAAATTACTAAATGTTTTACCATTAACTGCTTCACTTACAACCATCGCCTGATTCAAAGATGATAATGTTTTTAAAAACACAGTCCTGTTACGTACAGAATCCACATTACTCATAAGTGCTGGAATAGTCATTGCTACAACAACTCCAATAATACACAAAAGTGGAATAAACAAAAGAGTTATAACAATTAGAACTGCAACCCAAACCGGAAACTTATCTCTATTTACCTTGCTACCGCATGAAGGACAGTTTTTTATTTTATTATCAGGTAATTCATAACCACAATTATTACATTTCATACAAAACACCTATACCCAGAGCTATACGCCTATTATCATATCTTATATTTGTTAATTTGTAAAGTAATTCATACTCAAAATACTTGAAATTAGCTCTCATAAACTTTGTTCAAAATCTGATTTATATTGTATATTTAAAATTCTATTTAAACAACTGTTCCTTATCAATATTACATCATGAATTTTCGTTCGTGTAAGTAAATTTCCATATTTATCATATTTAATTTCATAATTTCAATAATTGTTCAAATTATAATATCATGATATAATTAAAAAAAATTTAAAATAAAATGTAATCGGGGGGAGTATGGAAGAAGAGAGAATAGAAGTAACAAAAAAAGATATATTAAAACATTATATTGCATCAATAGTTATATATGGATTTGTCCTATTATTTATAATATTTTGTCCGATATTAGGCTCAAATATAGAAAATACAAGTTTTAATTATATGAAATTCTTTTTTATATATTATATAGCCTATATTATATTTGCATATCCAATATTCCTAAAGTTCAAACCAAAATCTATTCTACACTCCCATAATATAGCAATAATTGAATATATAAAAAGACAATTTAATAAAAATGAATCAATAGAACAATGGTTAAAAAATATTGAACCGTTTGAAAATGAAAAACAAGCTATGATGATTCTTTTTATGAAAACTTTTTTCGGTGTTTTATGTGTAACAGAATTATGCAACAAATATATTCCAAGTTTAGACTACAATATCAGTTTTTTGCGAGAAATGTTTTCACAAGCGGTTTTATACACGGGAACAAATGGAATAGTCGAAGGTATAGCTCAATATATTGATGATACAGCTGACATGTGGCTTAATTTTATCACTATGTTTATAACAATTATACTTGCTATCAGTTACCTTACAGATTTAGATTTATTCAAAAATAAAATAAAATCTGTTGACACTACACCGCTTGGAGTTCTTACCTGTATTATGTGTTATTACCCAATTACAATTCTTTCCAATAGAATTATTATCTCATATACAGAAGAATTAATTCCGGTACCAAATTTAGGATTAAGACTATTTCTAAATATATCAGTACTATTAATTAACATTATCTCATTACTTGCCATTGCAAGACTTGGAACAAAAGCAGGAAACTTAACCAATCGTGGAATTGTAACCAAATTCCCTTATAATATTGTAAGACACCCAAATTATTCTATGCAAATATTTTATCTAATCCTAACAACTATACCTCTTTATTTTATAAGCGATTTAACAATATTAGATAAAGTATTATATTCAGTAGGAACTATTGGCTGGATTTACATCTATTATCTTCGAGCAATTACAGAAGAACGACATTTAATTAAAGATTCAGAATATCAGCAATATACAGAAAAAGTAAAATATAGATTTATACCAAAATTATTTTAAAATAAAAAATCTCTAATTTTATTATAATTAGAGATTTTTTATTTTACTAATGCGCAAAAATTTTTTTGTCCTTGTTTTTATAAAACTCAAGGAGTTTATTAATTATGATTAGCATAGGTAAACAATATTCAAGATATCTAAAAAAAAGCTCAGCATCCGGCAGATATAACCGACATATTAACAGAGCTTATCTTAACGGCATTATAACAGGAGTAGAACTCCTTAAAGCTCCTCAGCATTTTAATATAGAAGATATTGGAATAACATCATTCTTTGGCACAATGACAATCCAAAATATAAAACTGGCACTAAAGGATTTAAAAGATTTAAAACCTATAAAACAACGCGCTATTCAAATAAAAAAAGCTTCAACAGCGCACAAACCAAACTTATTTTTACAATTTATTAAATTTTAAAATAACATTCTACCAAAAGGTAATGTAATAAAATAATATTCTGCTTATAAATTTACTATATGAAGTTTCATTATCTGGTTAAACACCAATACCAGATAGTTTTCATTCGAAACAGATAAGGAGAAATTTATGAGCTTTAATCCACTAAAAGAAAAAGGAATGTCCATAGACAAACAACTAAGAACGTGGAATGATATTGTAAAAAGACCATTTAATAAAATTGAAGTAGATTGCTATACCAGAACAAGACAAATTCTTATGAATGGAATAGAAGTCGAAGCGTGGAACTTTAAACACCAAATTGCACGAACATGTCCAGATAAAGAATTAAGTATGAATATTGCAAATATACGCAGAATAGAAGACATGCAACAAACTACTGTAAATTGGCTTACTCCAGCATGTCAAACTGTCTTGGAAACAACATTGGGCTATGAACAAGTTGCGGTTGATTTAACTGCATGGTTAGCTCAAAATGAACCGGATGAATATGTTAAAGAAACATTTAATTTTGGATTACTTGAAGATTTTGATCACCTGTATAGATATAGTCAATGGGCATACCTTATGGAAGGACTAAATCCAGACAAAATACTGCATACCCAAACGGATGTTGTAATAGGCCGCCCTACACAAAATCATCACAATGATAATGCAGTAAGAATAAGAAGACATTACGATAAAACAAAAACCTCACCTCAAACAAAAGTAAATATACTAACCCTTTTGTCAGGAGAACAACAAACCCATAACTATTATGCAGAGCACGGTTTTATGTATGGGAATGACGATTTAAGAAGAATTTATGCCGAAATTTGCGATGTTGAAGAAGAACACGTATCGATGTATGAATCATTAATTGACCCAACCGAAACAATGCTTGAAAAACTTTTGATTCATGAATTTACAGAAGTGTGTACATACTATAATTGTTATAAAGATGAAGTAGACAGCAGAATTAAACAAATTTGGGAAGAATTCACAGCTATGGAAATTGGACATCTCCAATTAGCGGCGGACTTGCTAAAAAAATATGAAAAAAGGGAGCCAGAAGAAATAATAGGTGAAAAAATTATTTTACCTTGTCATTTCGAAAGTCAAAAAGAATATGTAACAAATATTCTCGAAAATGAAATTGATAAACGTCTGGATGGAACAATTGAAATGGGATATAGTACTATTAATAAACTTCCAAGCGATTGGGTAAGCTACAAAGTACAAACAGAAGTAGGGAAAGAAGGCTCACCTGCAGAACAAAGTATTCAAAATATTCGAACCTCAATTAGCCGAGATATTGTATCTGCTGATGAAAAACTAATAAAAAAACAACCAGAACTTCTAGCCAGAGGACTTGAAAATTTGGCCCAAGCACCCAATACACTAACTGTTGAAGATTACAAAGAAATGACCTCTACTGGTATTTTTATTTTTGAAGAAAATCCTGATAATAAATAAAATTTTATAGAAATAAATTAAATCAAAAAAGTCGACCCTAAAATTTAGGGTCGGCTTTTTTGATACATAAACTATAAAGATTTAATTACTTTTTTCTGACTTGGTACTTGAACCTTTTGACTATCATAATTCGGTTCTTTTCCCAGAGCCCATCTAAATCCTGCAGTTAATACAACACCGGTTCTTCCACCATTTCTTATCATAGTTTGGAAAAACGCAGTAAATCGTTCACCCCAGGTTTTCTGAACACCGACACCATACTCAACATAAGGTTTCACTGACAATTGAGGAAGTCTTACATCTTGAGCCATAACATCTGTTTTATCCATAATACTCCAAACCATATTAACACCCAAATATGGTTGCCATCCGTTTTTCATATTTGCAATGAATTTTACACCCGGAACAATTGTAATTGCATGTAACGGATCGGAATCGATTCTTACACCTGCAGCATTAGTATAGTCAAATGTATTTGCAAATGTATACCCCAGGAATAATGAAGGTTGAACAATAAATTTGCCGTCTTTCATTTCCCAGTTATAACCCGTCTTAGAAGCCACACCAGCTGTCAACATAGCAAAGTGGTCTTGTCCATATCGAGTATAAGCCTCACCTGCACTAGCCCCTGCAGATACGGTCAAACCGGTAAAGAAATTACCTTTATACAATGTTCCTGTTACACCTAAGGCGCCACCCTGTTGATTCATACTTACACCATCGAAAGACATGTGAGAGCCATTATACCCAACAAAGGTTGATAAAACTCCTTTAAAACCATGACCCAAATCTACAAGATTAGAATCCCCACCGTACATTGCACCATACGCAACATTAGAAACACCAATTCCTCCTCTTAAATTAACCTGTTCAAATGTTGTATATGGCTGAATCCACATTGCATTTGAAGTTTCAGGGAGATTGCCTTTTCTATAAGATGGAATATCATTTATTGCATAACGTCTTGAATTTTCTGCAGTTAATCTCATCATATATGGATATTTAGTATATCTATCCATGTGATAAAAACCGGCGTTTAAAGTTTGTAACTGAGTTAAGTAGCCACCCAGTTGAGTTGCAACAGGAGAAGCCATAACTGCAGGGTTAACAGATCCAATATCCGGAGTTGAACCACCTTGTCTTGCAAATAACAAGTTACCATTATTATATGATACATCATATTTTTGGATTGGTCCCATAACAGTTGTTACACCCTGATCCAAAGCAACATGATTTGCCAAATCACCATAAGCGACCTGAACAGAAGAATTATTCAACAGTGAATCACTTACTACATTCAAACTGTCTTGATCCAGTATAAGCCTGCCGTTACCATAAACTGTCCCTGCTCCAACTTTATCTGCTATTTCATTTTTCAAATCGACATCAATATCTAAATCAACATCACCCAGTAATGTTAACTTATTAAAATATAGATTTTCAATACTAGCAGGACTTGGATTAGTTGTAAAATTATTATTTCCAAGATTTACAACCGAAGTATTTTGTAAATTAATACCTGTTGAAGAAGCAAATTGAGCATTTGCAAGATGTCCTACAGATGAACCCGCAGACATTGCAAAAGTTCCTTCATTAACATTCAAATTGCCTTGGAATCCATTTTTACCACTAAATACTAATGCTCCTGAACCATTTTTATCTAGGGTACCGGTTCCATTAATTTTTGACAATAACGCATTATTATCAGCATTTACAACTAATGTTCCATTTTGATTAATATTTGTTGTTCCTGATATATATTTTGTATTATTTGCATTGTATATTACACTGCCACTGTTGATATTTGCGGTACCTGTAAATTTAGAATTATCACCGGTTATAGTCATATCATTAGAACCATTTTTATTCAACGTTCCACTACCGCTAAATGAACCTGTAGTAATATCACTATAATTATTGGTAATCGTAACAGTGTTATTTTTTCCAATATTAGTATTACCTTGAATATATGTATCATTTACTGAAGATTGATTATAATTCATATCGCCTTGAGTAATAACTAAATTTCCGGTAAAATCATCATTTTTACCTGAAATATTCAATGTATTATTACCGGCTTTATTAACTATACCATTACCGGCAATACCACTGCTTATTGATACATCTTTATTAGCAGCATTTATATTAACTACAGTTTCAGAACCTGAGACATATATATCATTTTTTCCGTTTTTATCACTATTTCCTGAAAAATCAGTATCGATAATAGTCATATTATCTTTAGTGTATATAGCACCGCCCAAACCTTTTGAACTATTATTATTTAATAGTGAATTATTAATTGTAAACGATTCTGAATTAGTATTATTAATAACCCCACCATTATCATCTGAAGAGCTGGAAGTAATTTTTGTATTATCAAACAAAACATTAGCACTGCCATTATTTACAACTATAACAGAACCGCCCTTATCAGAATGTGCATCTTCTATTGTTACATTTTTAACTGTCAAATCAGTATCCTTTGTAACTTCAAAGAAAGATTTACTATCTTCACCTGAAATTCTAGTATCTGCAGGATTATTTGTTTCTCCTGTTACAATAAATGAACCTGATGCTGTTGTACCCAGACTTTCTTTTATTCTATAAGGATCTTCATCATCAGCATGGAACTGGAACCCTCTATTACCCTGTTGAATATTCATTTCTTTTAATGAATTATTATCAGAAGCTTTGATTGCAGTAAGAATAATATTTTTATCTCCCTGCGCAATTGACACACTATATTTATATGCAGATGTTGTCCAATAATCTAATGTCTCAGAATTATCCAGAGTTAAATTACCGCCAAGAACCTTAACTTCATATTTTGAACCCAGCCCATTATCCGCTTTATCATTTAGTTTGATTTCATTCAATGCTAACTTCAAAGCACCACCATTACCTCCTTCTGCAACTAACAAATCAGAAGAAGGTTTTGGTAATGTTAAATCAACATCAATTTTAATTGTTGAACCGGTTGTTGTCAGATTATCAAAAGTTATTTTTTCAGAAGCACTATTTATTAAGTCAATTACAGAATCTTTAATTGTATAATTGGCTTTGTAAGTATCTTCTGAAAGCTTAAGATTTGAATTAATAAATGAAATCTCATTATCTTGATAATTTTCAATATCTCCACCCAGAGTATAATTACCATTATTAAATTTAATCTGTGCACCGCTAGCACTATCACCAAACTTAACAACAGAATCTGTACCAATTGAAATATTCTTACTGCCGATTGCAGCAGTATAATTAAGAATAGCATCATTATTAGCAATCATATTAAAATCAAATGACTCTTGAGATGCTCCGATAATATTTAAAGTGCCTTTATTAGCATTAGCTGTAAATAAGGAATCTACTCCGGTATTATTATTTGCATTAAAGGTTAATTCTTTATCTCCACCTTTATTTAAAATACCAGACCCGGAAACATTTTCTAAAGTATCATTAATATCTGTGTTGTAATTTAAGACTGCACCTGATGCAATATTAGTATTACCTGAAATATAAGATGTATTATCATCCTTTGTAAATGTAACATTTCCACTGTTAATAGCTAAATTACCTTTAAATCCGGAATTATCACCGATTAAATTAAGCGTACCTTTGCCTTCTTTTATTACATCACCACTGCCAAAATCAAAACCACTTTCTGTATATGCATTAAGGTTTGAAACAGTAACAGTATCTGAATTTGAATTATTAATATATAGTTCAGCACCTTGCGCTATAGAATATGAACCTGCAGTTATAAATTTATTATCAATACCTGCTGAATTATATGATAATCTGCCATCTAATAATGACACTGAACCATTAAATTTAGAATTATCACCTACTAAATTAAGATTGCCTTTACCCAATTTTGCCAATGTACCATTTCCTGAGATATCAGTTAAATCATCTTCAGTATCAACTGTGTACTCTAAAATTCCATTTTTCTTAATAACAGTATCTCCAGATACATAACTACCATCATCAGAAGTATAAGCTAATATACCATCTTCAATAGTTGTTGTACCTGTAAAGTTATTATTGCCAATAAGTTGAATTCTTCCGGAACCATTTTTTACAAAAATAGCTGAAAGTCCTCCTGTAATATTACCTATTGTTTTATCAAGAATTTCATTACCTTCCTTATCAAGATTTGCAACATTTGCTATCAAGGTGGCCTCAGATGCAATAAATGTAGATCCACTAAAATAATTATCATCTGAACTGCTTACCTGATATGTTAAGCTTCCGTTATGAACATTAGCCTGTCCGTTAAAACCAGAATTATCACCTGTTAATATTAAATTTCCAGCACCTGATTTCAAAACATCAGAATCATCAGTACCAGATATATTTGAAGCTATTTGTTCACCTGCCTTGCTACTTATATCAAAAGTCAATGAAGTATTAGATGCCAAACTAGTTGAACCGCCTAAATAACTGTCATCACTTGAAATAGCTTCATATACAACTGAGCCCTCATTGATTATTGTTTCGCCAGCAAAATCAGAGTTATCTCCTCGTAAAGTTAAAATACCGGAACCATTTTTAACAATAGAACCGGAACCGTTTTGTCCAGCAGAAACATTTTGAAGAATTTGTTGCGGTAAATTTTCAGATTGCGCAATATCCATAATCAATTTAGCATCATCATTAATTTTAACAGCACCAGAGACAAATGTATCATTATCATCTGCTCGATATTGAACACTTCCAGCACCAATATCTAAAGTACCTTTAAAATCCGAATTTGAACCGCTTAATTCCAGTACTCCAATACCGGATTTCGTAAATGTTGTACCCTCAACGCCGGCAATACCGCTACGTATATAACTTGTATTACCATCAGAAGTTACAAATTCAACATTAGCAGCATTTGCAATATAGATATCATTACCTTGTCCACCATTATGGGTATTCAACTGTTTAGTACCAAAGTCGGAATCAGTGATTTGCATATCAGCAGAAGTATAAATAGCTCCGCCTAAACCACCTGCAGAGTTTCCATCCACTGTGGCATGCAATATAGTAAAGCCTTCTGATTCATTATATATTGCACCACCATCATCTGAAGCACTATTACTATTAATAACAGTTTTATCTATTGTAAATTCATTACTAAGGATATTTGCTATAGCTCCACCATTACCGGCTAAAACTTCGTTATTAATTAAATCGACATTATCTAATTTAATTATTGCATCTTGATTTTTAGCGTAAATAACAGAACCGTTCTGTATAGAACTATCTTCATTATCATATCGTTTTGCATTCTGAACTGATACATTAGACATCTCAAAATTTGTATTATTAACAATTTCAAACATAGAACCATTTGTCTGATTTGCATCAGTAAACGCCCTTATATCAATTATATAACCCTGTTCTCCATCAATTAAAGTTGGAGTAATCCATTTGGAATCAAATTTTTGATGATTATATGTCCAGGTACCATCTCCATTATCTATAAGATTTTCGGTATTTTCACTTGCTAAAAGTTCAAGATTTTTTAATTCACCAGATAATATACTCTTTTCAGTACCGACAAGGGTACCCAATACAGAAAATGTACCGGCTTTTGTAGAATCCAAATCTCTGTATATATTATAATTGTTGAATTCTTGCTTTCCGTCTTTTGCGATAAAGCTAAAACCTCTGTTTCCTTCATATAAGTTCAAATCTCTCAATGTATCTGTGCTTGAAGAGCCTTTTGGAAGAATCTCAATACTGTCTTGTTCATGCCCGTCAGGAGCACCGCTTGAAGCTGACTGAACCCCGTATTTATAAACATTTGTTGCCCAACTTAAAATCTGAACATTATCGGCGTCTGCAACTCGCAGTTGATTATTACCTTTGAAAATTTGAATTATACCTTTTGATTGATGATTTCCATGTTCATCCGAAACATCGATAAACATCCCATTATCATCAGTTATAAACAATTTAGTTATATCAACAAGTCCACTACCTGAATTTGCAGTAATTGTATCAGCATAAGGTGCAACTTTTATTGAGCCATCATCATTCTTTTCTAGATATAAATTAATATCCAGTGCTAAACCAGAAGAACCTGTAAAGTCAAGTTCATCAAAATTGTAATTATCACCGGCAATTTTATTAGATAAGTCTAAAACTGAATTGTTAAAAGTATAATTATTACCTTTCAAATCATAATCCGAAGGATTTGAATCAATATCAGGAGTATTATTAAAACCTAGAGTTAAATTTGAAGAATTAAATATAATATTATCATTGATATTTTCTCTGTTATAACGAGTATTCAGAATATAGTTTGCACTGTTAAAAATAATATTATTTGCGCTATTACCATTGGAAGTCAACCAACCATCACTCAAATTATGTGTAGTTGCACTTCCCCCACCACTAATAGAAACTGTACCACCATTATCTAAAACAACTTTTGCGAAGTTACCATCAAATGTATCAGAAGTACTATTTGTATATTCAAATTTTGAATTAGCACCATTTGAAGTAACAACAGCTGTAGAATCTATGAATAAATTTTCATTAGTTTTTTCAAAACTTACTGTACCATTATTAATATTTATATTACCAGAAAATTCATCATTTCTATGACCTGATAATGTAACCTTACCTGTACCATTTTTTGTTATAAGTCCGTTGCCTGCCAATTCTGAAGATATTGCTATATCACCGCCATTAGTAATATTCAATTCTCCACCCTCAGCTACAGACACTCTACCGCTATTGAGACCTTTATTATTTAAAACAACATTATTAGTATTAATATTTAAAACAACATTATCCAGAGCATTAGATAATGTATCAGTACCATTAAGTACTAAATTACCACTCATTACATTAACAGTTGAATTTGAAACAATATTATCAAAAATAACATTACCGTTAGTTAGAACTCTTCCACCTTCACCGGTAATTTGGTCTTTTAGAGTCAAATTATAATTAGCTGCAGAATTTAAGTAAAGAGTACCATTATTCGTTATAATAGAATCACCTGCATTACTATTATTTAGTAAATCATAATTACCAACAGATGTAATTGTAAGAGTTGCCCCTTCTGCATTATAAATATAATTTGAAGAATTGTTTTCAAATACTGCGTCAGTAACAGTTACAGAGCCCAAATTATAAATTGCAGACCCGTCAGTTGCAGTATTATTACTAAATTTAACCTTATCCAATGTTAAATTTTGACTGAATGAACCATTGTACAATGCTCCGCCTTTTGCAGCCTCATTATTATTAAATTGTACATTTTCCAACTCTATATTACCGCCATTAGCATATAAAGCTCCTCCATTCTGTTGTGCAACGTTGGAAGATAATGTAACATTATCAAGCTTCATATTTCCATCTGCAACATACAGAGCACCACCATTTAGAGTTGTTGAATTATCCTGTAAAGTAGAATTTGTTATATTAACATTTGAATTATAACCAATCTGATAAATAACAGAACCACCTTTATCTGATGCAGCACTCTTTATAGTAACATTATTAATATTTAAAGTAGTATCCTCATTTATAACGTCAAACATTGATAATCCTGTACCGGACTCTTTGTTTTTAGCTATAATTGTATCTGTTCTATTTTGAGTTCGACCAATAATATTTAATGTTCCATTACGAGTAACATCCAATGCTCGTCCAATATAATATTCATTACTTGAACCCACAAAATTAAAAGTTCTATAGTCATCAATAATATGATTCAATGTATACAAAGTATCTTCTGCATAATCACTTGCTGTAAGAGTAATTTTATCTCCATCTGTTATTGACACAGTATATTTATAAAGATTAGACTCCAATATACCGGAATAATCAGCATTTGCAAACGTTATACCATCCAAAACATCGTATGAGTTAGTAACCCAGGCACCTCTATCATTTTCCATATTCAACGATTTTATACTGTCATCGGTCAAAATAACCTGAGCATTGCCTGAATTAGCAATAAACTTATCAAAAGCGCCATTACCGTTATCCGCAGCAAAATCAAAATCCAAATCTAAAATAGTATCTGATGTAGTAAGATTCTCAATAGTTGTCTTTGTGATATTACCATCAGCAAGATTTAAAGTAGAATCTTTAAAATTATAATTTCCAACTAAACTAACATCATCACCTATAATATTAATAACAGCATCAGAAAATCCGGTTGTATTTCCGGTAGCATTTTCTAAATCTGCACTTAAATTATAATTACCATTTGAAAAATTAATTGTAGCACCTGAATCAACGGAGTTAAATATAAATGTAGAATCTGAATTAATATTATATGTATCATTTACCCCGGCATTATAGTTTAACGTAGAGTTAGCAGCAACATTGGCATTAAAACCAAATTTTCCATCCGAATCTTCATTTTGCTCGTCAGCATTAACCGTCAATGTACCAGCATTAACATTTGCCAATCCGCTAAAATCATCCATATTTACTGTTAATTCGCCAGTGCCCTGTTTTTCTATAGTTCCAATACCTGATAAAGATTTTATAACTTCACCGTCTGTATCGGTAGAATATATCAGTGTCGAATTGGTATTATCAATATTGACGCTACCTCCAACAAAAGAGTTATTATCATTTTTGGTAAAAGACAAATCTCCTCTTGATATAGTAGTTACACCACCAAATCCTGCATTATCTCCATTAAGTATAACAAGAGAATCATCTTCCCCATCAATTACAAAATTACTACCGGTATCTCCAATTAACTTATTACTTAGAATAAAATCTTTACCTGATTGATTATCAATTTGGAATGTTGCACCATTGGAAATATTGACATCACCTGAAATCATACTAGAATATAAATCCGCACTTGAAACATATTCCAAAATTCCATCACTGATAACTGTACCACCTGATAGATTTTCCCAATTACCAGTTATAGTTAATGTTCCATCTCCGGATTTTTCAAACACACCACCGCCTACAAAAGACACAGCTGTCTCACTTATAAGTTCCTGTTCAATACCACTTGCAACATTAAACGTTAATTTGGCATTATCATTAACCAAATTAGAAGAAGAACCAAAGTATTTATCAAATTCAGAATCCATATTTACTATCAGATTGCCTGAAGTAATACTTAAAGCTCCTGTGAAAGCTGAATTATCTCCATTGACAATTACAGATTTATCCGCCCCAGCATTAATAAATAGACGTCCGTTACCTTTAAAAGTACCCTCAATATTAGTATCAAAATCTTTATTTTCAATATTTACATTAGCCGTTTCCGAAATATTTGTAACCCCTGAAATATATGTATCACTTTCAGATACTGGAGCAAAATTTACAGAACCGCTATTTACATTAAGAGTACCGTCAAAATTTATATTATTACCGGAAAAATCTAAACTTCCGGAATCGTTTTTATTAATTACACCATTCCCAGCAATTCCGCTCGAAATTACTGAGGTTCCATTTCCATTAAAATTTACAACACCGGTATTAGCAACATATATATCATTAGCGCCGGACGAATCTTTATTAGAAGAAAATATAGAATTTACAATAGAAATTTCATTTTCAGCATAAACGGCTCCACCCTGGTTACCGGCAATATTACCTGATAAGTAAGAATCAGAGATTGTCAAACCTCCGGCTATAGATGCAATTGCACCACCATTACCCGCCGCAGAGTTAGATGTCAAATTGACACTGTTTATTGTAACATTTGCAGTATTATTTTTCAGATAGAGAACAGAACCGTCTTTTATATTCTGATTTTGCCTTGAAGCTTCCTGAATAGTCAAATTACTAATTGTTAAATCAGTATTATTAATAACTTCAAAGAATGAACCATTTGTTCCCGAATTATTTGAATCAGAACCAGTATATCCCTGTGCTCTCTTACCGGAAATTATTGATGTATCTTTATTTTTACCGTTAACAGTAAATTTACCAGCTAGCGTTTCATCCAAATCACGTCCAATATAATAAATATCATTTGTCGCAACACTGAAACCTCTGACGCCACTACGTTCAGTATTCATTGTACGCAATGAATCAGGTGTAGCAGCTTTCAATGCTTCAAACAAAATACTATCGTATATATCTGAATCCAAAACATCTGAAGATTGTGATGCACTAATTTTGTATTCATATACATTTGTTGACCAATCAGCCATGTGTGTATCTTGTCCAACAGCAAGACTTACAGAACTGCCATTATTCTGAATAACCTGAACCGTTTTGTTACCGCCGGTACCGTTATCATCAATAATTGCAAAACTTGATATATCAACAATTCCTTGTCCGTTATTTATAACAAGCCTATCACTACCTTGAGTATTTCCTAATGAGACATCAATTTGCATAGATGAACCATAGGATGAAAATCCGTCAAATGTATAATCATTTATACGATTACCAGTAGTAGTCTCATCAGCCATTAAATTCAAAGTGGAATTATTTAATCTGTAATTTCCCGTATATTTTTGCTGAGAAAGAGTTATATTCGCATCATTAAGTATAATATTATTACCTGAAGCATTTGCTATATTATCTAATACAATACTACCTGCAGTAATATTTGCTGTAGCGTTTTGAGCTCCGGTCAAGAAATTCAATTTATTATCAATACCGCCAAGAGTAATAGAAGAACCAACTCCTGCAGTATAAATTAATGTAGCATCACCAGCTATGTTAGCTTCAAAATCTAAATTTTCTGCATCTTCAGTTTTACTGATTACTGTTAAGGTTCCGTCATTAATATTTGCAGTACCACCGAAAACAGAATTTTCCAACGTTAAAGATGAACTTCCTTCTTTATTCAAAATTCCATTACCGTCAATTGACTGTGTTAAAACATCATCAATATTCGCAGTGTAATTTAATATACTACCAATAGTAACATCACCGGCAAAAAATGAAGTATTTGTATTATCTTTTACAAAATTTGTGGTTCCTGAATTTAAATTAACTTTTCCTGTAAAGTTTGAATTGTTACCAATAAGGGTGAAAATTCCATTATCATTTTTATTAAAAATGGCAGCATTATTATTGGATTTGAAATTACCTCCGGTATAACTATGCGCGATGGCATCCGCAACTGTAGAAAGTGTTGCACCATTTAAGAATTGAACTTCACCACCAAATATTGCATCTCCATCATTTTCTGCTATATAGGTTAAATCGGTTTTATTTAAAACTGCAACTCCATTAAAAGTATTGTTTCCATATAATGTGAAATTATCGGTATTAAAATTTAAAGCACCATTTCCTGAAAAATGACCGCCGGATAAAACTGCATCAAAATTATTGTTAATATCCAGAGTAGCACCTTTTGCAATTGTAATTTCAGAATTTTCACTGCGCCCAAAGAAGGAATCATTTTTTGTAGCTGTATCAAACACCATTCTTCCCTGAGCAATATTCACACTGCCTAAATATTCTGAATTTTTGCCACTTATATTAAGAGTTCCTACTCCAGATTTAGTAAATACACTTGATGAACTATTATCAGTTTTTATACCGTCTGCTAATTGAGATTCTACATCAACTTTATCAACCGTAAAGAAAATATCTGCACCATTTGTAAGGGTAATATCATTCGCACCAGCTGCATCCGTATTTCCTGAAAAATTTGAATTAGTAATGTTTAAGTCTACAGCAGAATAAATTGCACCACCCAGAGCATCTGATTTAATATTTGAAAAGTCAGACCCATTGATATTAACAGATAAAGCTTTTTCAATATCAAAAGCCCCGCCATTACCCAAAGAGTAACTATCTTTGAAAGCAGCATTCATGATAGTAATAGAAGCATTATCTACATTGGAAAATAATATAGAACCACCCTTTATATTTTGAGAAGCTCTATACGCATCCTTAATTGTTAAATCATGAATTTTTAAATTAGTAGCCCCCTTAGTATCTGTCAATTCAAAGAATGAACCGTATTCACCTGTTGGCTCAGATACAATGATATCACCATCATCATTAACTGTATAATTAACTCTTTCTCCTGATATGATACTATCAACTTTTGAAACACCATTAACAGTAAAATTACCATATTCAGTCTGCTCTAAATCTTTTGATATGTGATACTCAGGAGAATTTGCAACAAGAGAAAAACCTCTTGTTTGTGCTTCCTGATAATTGTTCATCTTCTTCAAAGAATCCGGAGATGCAGCCTGTTGAGGGTCAAATGTTAAACTATCATAATAAGAGTTCAAATCATTTGATTTTGAAGCCTCAATATTATATTCATATACATTTGTTGACCAAGCAGCAATTTTAGGATCCAATCCCTCTGCTAAAATACTTACCTCACTATTTCCAAGATTTTGAATGACTTGAACTCTTTTTTCAGTTTCTGCACCGTTATCATCAATAATTGCAAGACTTGAGATATCTAATACACCATTTCCACTATTAAATGTAAGCATATCACTGTCAGGATTTTGTCCAAGGCTAACATCAATACTTAATGAAGAATTGTTCGCTGTAAAATTATCAAATATATAATCTTTTTTAACTCCAGAATCCATCAAATTCAAAGTTGAATTATTAAATATAATATTCCCTGTAAGATGATTAACGCCATTCAAAAAAAGATTCGCATCATTAAATACAACAGAATTTAAATTTGTTAAATCATTATTTAATACAAATATTGAATTTGAATTTCCGTTAAACAACAATCTTGCAGAATCATCGGATGTATAAAAATCATTAGAAATATTTGTTGTTCCAGAAGTTGCAGTATAATTAAAATTTGCACCATTAGAAAGAATAATATCAGAAAAAGCTGTATTTGTCAGGTTTTCTGAAGATTGAGCCGTATAATTGAGACTATTAGCATTAAGATTTACTTTTGAATCATTAGCAAAGAATTTATTTCCTGATGTACCATCAAATATCAAAGTTCCCTCTGTAATATCAGCAGTACCACTAAAACCTGAATTATCTCCAGAAACAGTCAAAGCGCCCTGCCCACCTTTATTTAATAATCCATTGCCGGAAATATTATTTAAAACGGAATTTGAACTATTAGTATAGTTTAATACAGCGTTATCAGCAATTTGATTTGAACTTGCATTTATATATGTAGCATCATTGCTATCAAAATTTAAAACTCCATTCTCTACAATTACATCACCGATAAAATCATAATGATCACCTTTTAAAACCAAATTACCGGCACCGGATTTAATAAATTTACCCTGACCAGTAATTTCAGAAGTATTCAATTCATAACCGTCATTATTTGATGTATCAAATTCTACAGCTCCGCCATTGCTGACAGTGGTTAAGCCTAATTTTGATTGTTCAAGGTTTCCGCCAAAAGTTAAACTGCTACCTTCACCATCAACAGTCGCATTACCTGAAAAGTTCCTATTATCACCGTTTAATAAGAGTTTTCCGTTATTAGAAATCTGAATTGATGAATTTCCATTTGCTGATGCCAAACCACTGGAAATAGTATTAACGACATCAGAACCTGAACCATTTACTAACAGCTTACCACTTTCAAAATAAATATCATTTGCACCACGTCCATCACTATTGCCTTTGAAGGTATTGCCTCCGGCAAGAGTGATATTATTTGTAGTATAAATACCGCCGCCTAAGGCTGAATCACCTCCCTGACCGGTAATCGATACTGAGTTATTTTCAATGGTTGAATCAGTAAGAACCAATGTCCCTGAATTATATATAGCACCGCCATAAGCAGATGTATTCCTGTTAACTCTGGTCGTTTGAGCTATTGCCTGATTATTTGATATCTTTGTACCATTAAATGACATACTCCCGGTATTATAAACAGCACCACCATGAGCAACACCAGAAGCAGATATCAAGCCGGATTCAGCAGTAGACTTACCGCCGGTAATACTACCTCCGGTCATTTCTACCTTGCCATTATTTGCTATAGCACTACCATAAATGTTAATACTACCACCTATATCAACAGAACTGCTAAGTTTACTATCTGAAAACGAAACATCATTAAGAGTCAATGAAGAATCTGCATCCATAACATACAGAACACCGCCGTACAAGCTACCGGATTGGAATAAGGCTGTAGAATCTGATTTTCCAAAATAATTAAAGGATAGGTTGTTAATAGTAAATTCAGAGCCATTAGTAATTTGATAAGCATAATTAAGATTACCATTGGTAGATTGAGATTCTATCATAGAACCGTTACCATTAATAACAAAATTAGTAACACCTGCAATTGAGTCTTCTATTATATCTCCCCATACAGTAATTTTATTATCACTTGTTGGTCTAATGTCTAAAATATTATTTGATACATAATAAGAAGAATTACGAATCCCGTTAGTAGAGTCTGTTCCATCATTTATTTCTACAGCTAACACCGAGTTTGCCGCAAATGACATACTTCCAACAACAACTGCACAGGTAAGTGCAAATTTAAAAATATCTTTCTTAAAAACAGGTGCTCTTCTCATCAACCAACCTCTTTCATATTCAACATATCCTTATCTAGAGAGTAACATAAATTTCAAATTTATGTCAATAAGCAATGTGGCTGATCAGCAAAACTTGACCATGAGTCATTGACTAACAGTCAAGTTTATAGTATAATACTTATAAAAACTAATAGGAGCATATATGAACAAACGACAAACAGCAGCACTGGAAACTCGACGAAAACTAATAACAGCAGGCTTGGAACTTATTAAAGAAAAGGGATTTGATGCTATAAATGTTGAAGATATTACAAAAAGAGCCGGCGTTGCAAAAGGAACATTTTATACATATTTCAAAAGAAAAGAAGATATTGTTCTTGATATAAGCCGAGTTCCGTTTAGGGAAATAGCTGAAGAACTGCAAAAGATGGAATATTTAACAATAACAAAAAAAATACATCATTATTTCAACAGATTTATGGAATGTGTCGAATCCTGCGGAATAAACGTATGCCGCCAATGGACAAGAGACGTTTTAGACCCGAACAATGTTCCGGATAACAAAGACGGACAAAAATGGAAATACGATTTTGAAATGCTAAAAGGAATATTGGAAGATTCTGTTTCTAAAGGAGAATTAAAAAAAGATACTCCCATAGAATTATTAACGCATATTATAATATCTGAACTTTATGGAATGATGACCTGTTGGTGTATGTCTGACGGAAAATTTGAACCACTTGAGTGGACAGACAAATTTTGCAGAATTCAGATTGATATAATTTTTAAACAATATATTGTAAAACAATAAAAGAAAGGATGGTATTATGCAATACAGAAAATTAAGAGATATTGAAGTATCAGCAGTAGGTTTAGGCTGTATGGGCTTTTCTCATGGTTATGGAACAGTTCCGCCAGAAAATGAAGCAATAAGACTGATACATAAAGCCTATGAACTTGGCTGCACTTTATTTGATACTGCAGAAGCCTATGGACCTTATACTAATGAAGAACTTGTCGGCAAAGCCGTTAAACCTTTTAGAGACAAAATTATACTAACTACAAAATTTTCACCGATTTTTCAAGTTGGACAAGAAATTCCTGAAGGTAAACTAAGCAAAAAAGGAATAACTAATGCATTAAATGACTCATTAAAAAGACTTCAAACAGATTATATTGACATCTACTATGAACACAGAGTTCCACTAGACAGTAATGTTGAAGAAGTTGCAAGCTGGATGGGAGAATTTATTAAAGAAGGTAAAATTCGAGCTTGGGGACAATCTCAATCAACAGTAGAACAAATAAAAAAAGCACACGCAATAACTCCATTAACTGCAATTCAAAGCGAATACTCAATGATGGAAAGAATGTTTGAAAAAGATGTCATTCCTACCTGTCAGGAACTAAATATAGGATTTGTTGCATTTTCACCAATGGCATCAGGATTTTTATCAGGCAAATACAACAAAAACACTCAATATAAAGGAGACGACGTAAGACGAGTTATCACAAGATTTAATCCTGAAAATGTAGAAAAAAATCAACCGCTTTTAGATTTACTACATAGTGTTGCTGAAAAAAAAGGAGTAACGGCCGCACAAATTTCTCTTGCTTGGATGCTTCATAAATACCCTCATGTTGTTCCAATTCCGGGAATGAGAAAAGATGAACGTGTTATTGAAAATCTGGGAGCAGCAGATATAGAACTCTCAACAGAAGAATTTAATAATATTGAATCAGAACTCAATAAAATTAAAATCTACGGTAACCGTACAGATGAAGATATAAAAAAACTGGGAACAGTTGTAAATTAGCTTATAGCTTATATTCTAAACATAATAAATAAGGTAATATACTACCTTATTTATTATGTTTTTATATAAAAAATTTTCGTACCCCTTTTTTTGTAAGAGTTGTCTTACACTATATATAATAGTATATTCTTGCATTTATTGTGATAATAATTATGAAATTTGGTATGGCGGGGCAAATGGAAATTCATATCTAAAATTTTCTAAAGAAAGCTCATAGTCATTCATTGCTATTTGTCCGGCTTTTCGTGCCTGTTGTTCATTATAATTATTTTCATATTCATCAAAATTTTTATCTGACGAAGTATAATTATTAAAAGCTTCTATATTTTTTTTAGTTTCTTCTGTATGCTGTTCTACAGGTTTATTCCTTTCAAGCCTTTGATACGCGTGTTCCTTTTCATGTGCAGAAGTCCTAACTACATCAATTTTTGTTGTTAATACTTTATTATTTAGATTCACATTGCCGTTATAAAATCCACAACTTACAGTTTTATCGTCAGGTTGCACAGATTTGTTATACCATTTTACCGTTACCAATGGAGGTTTATGTTCAAAATTTTCGATTACATAAGGAGCAACACGCTTAAATTGTTTGAATGTGTATAGATGCAATAAAAAATATTTATTATCCATATTGATAGATTGACTATCCATATTGTCAATTTTCAATTTAAATTCACAGAACGTAAATATACCGGCATGATTATTTCTAATATAATTTTCAGCAGAATACCCTTGTTTAAACCCCTTACAATATTCATACAATGATTGACTCTCATATTCTACACCAGAATATTTGGTAGGACGAGACTCCAGTTTTGAAATAGTTATTACCGGAATATTATTAATTTTAGTTCTGGTTTGAACTTCTTCAGACTTTGAATGATATTGACCATTTTTCTTTGTTATACTACTAATTTTTCTTCCATAAACCGGCAATTGCTCACTTAATTTTAAAGGATGTTCAATAGTTGTTAGAGGATATTCCTTATAATTTTTCTTAACTTCTGTAATTTCATTCTCAGCCTTTTCTGTAATATTACGCTGTATAATTTTCCCTTTTTTATCTCTGAAAGTAATTATTTTAGTACTATATTTTTCAGGTTGAAAATTATGCCCTATTTCTACAACATCATAAGTTTTTGCACTTTGAGGATACAAAAAGCCTTTAAGCCTTTTTGTAAGTTTAATTCCGACTTGTTTAGTTATTAGACAATGTCCGCTTGCATTAAATCTTATATACATTAAATATTCCTTTATTACACATAAATGAATACAAAATAGCAATTGCTAGAATTATTTTTCAACTTATCCTTAATATATAAAATATATTTAAATAGCTCTAGCAAATACTCAACCTTATATCGGCTAAGTATTTACATAAATAAATCTTTTGCAATTTTATCAGTCCAAAAAAGTTTTGATTCATCTGCAGTAAGATATTTAAATGCCTTATCAAACGTATTCATACAATAAGAGCCTCTGGAGGTTAAGTCAAAAGATTTTAAATGTTTTGTTTTAGGATTGTATAACTCTAACAACTTTTTAGAACCGGTATCTATCAAATTTCCTTCAATAACTTGCTCCGGATAATTTTGTTTAAATTTTTCTATATTATCAACAAGACTACCATAAATTTTTTGACTCGATAATTCTAAAGAAAAAGCACGTTCCAGTTCTTTAGAATTTAACTTTAATCTTGCACTAAAAGCAGGGGTTTTAGCGGAAAAATTATAATTAACTTGCATTGAATTCTCCTTTTTTAGAATAAAAAACGCTAAATATTTTTTTTGCTATATATCAAATCTCCATAAAAAATCTAATACAAAGTGGATATTAACAGTTGATTTAATGATAAGTAACAACGAGAAAGATAATGCAAACTTTAAATCATTAACATTTTCAGTATTTTTTGAACTGCCACATCGAGTTCATACAAGTCTTATCTTATGATTTTTCTAAGCCATCTTTATAATAATTAAATAACAAAAATTTTTATTTACAGGTTTAATACGATATTATAGAAAGAGATAAAATGTTAAATTCCATATCAACAATTGAAAATAATCCTAATTTGAATTTTAAAGGTAAAATAATCGATGCACATGTCCACTGCGGACAATGGAATTATGACAAATTTCTTTGCAAAGATGTTATAGATTTCTTCAGTAAAAAATTTAATAACGGAAAAGATTACGTTGATAAAGTTATAATTTCAAATCTTGATTGTATTAAAAACAGTAAAAACAATAAACCGCTGAAAGATGAAATTAATGGCAATTTACTATTATTAAAAGCAGCAATAAAAAATAAAAAATTCATTCCATTTGTTGTATGTCAGCCCGGACACGGTTCTGCAGAAAATATTGAATTTTTGCTCAATAAATATCCAGATATTATAAAAGGGTTAAAATTTCATCCTGCCTGTCTGGATTTAGCTGCAAATGATGTACGATATATACCATATATGAAACTTGCTGAAAAATATAACAAGCCTTGTCTTTTTCACAGTGAAGTTTTATCCGACGAAGCAGGTAATATTCTTCGAAATGGGGTTTCAGATCCTGACTTTATCTATGAAACCGCAAAACAATTTCCAAATGTTCCAGTTATACTGGGGCACATGGGATTAGGCGGAGATAAAGCACACAAAGTCGGAATAAATACACTTCTTAAGTCTATTGAAAACAATGATGCTAAATTATATGCAGATTTAGCCTGGGTAGACTGGGACAATCCATTGAAGCCAAATATTATAGACGTAATTTACAAACTTCAACACACATCAAAAGGGGATATGACAAGCCGTCTTTTATTTGGAACGGATGCGCCTTTGGGTGTTTTTGGAGAAAAAGCCCTAAAACAACAAGGTGCTTATGATGCCAATATAAAAAATATTAAAAATGCTATTAAAAATAATTTTGGAAATGACGCTAATAAATTAATTAGCAGAATCTTTTATAGAAACAGCAATAAACTATTAAATAAACAAAATATTAACCAATTAGGTTAATATAAATCGGTTATGCCTGTGAGCGTACTTGCATAACAAAAGATTGAACATTAATTGGACTCTGAACTCTATCTGATTTTGGACGTTTATAGCCAAATTTAAAAATATTCTTTGTAATTTCAAGTCCTAATAAAGTCCGGTTTAAGATAGTTTAAAAATACAATATCAAGCAGCTTCCGATACCTAACACTTTGTGTTGTTGGGCAAGTATGTCCAACTGACCTAAAAAAGCACTTCCTACCAATTCGGACATTAAAGTACAGCCCATCCGGAAGTTATTTTTATAATCAACGAAACTGACATAAAATACGCAAAGAGATAATTCACTAAAAAAGCCACCTTTCAAGGTGGCTTTTAAATTAGGAGGAGGTGGGATTCGAACCCACGGAACGCTCGCACGTTCGACGGTTTTCAAGACCGCTCCGATCAACCGCTCTGGCACTCCTCCGAACGAATATTCAAATTGTATATTTATTGTAGCAATTAAATAGCGATTGTCAAGAACTTATTTATAAATTAATTGTAGGATTTGTAAAAAAAGTACAAATGCTATCATAATCATATGTCTAATAAAAAAATTTATACTTCCGATATATCATTAAGAAAAACACCCACTCTTAAACTCGTATTACTAAGCGGGTTAACTCTGGGTATATATTGGTATATATGGTTATGGAAACTAATAAGTGATATTAATAAACTATATCCTTATAAAGGAAAATGTATCCATCGATATAATTGGTTTTGTACATTAATAGGCCTTGAAATTATCTCTATAACCTTAAATCTTAGACATATTCAGACTGAATTTATAATTAATATTGCAGATATTTTATGGTTTATAGTTAATCTATTATTAACACTCCAGCTTTTAAAAAATATCGAGCGCTATATAAAAAAAGAATTCGATATAAAGGTTAGACACAATGTTCTAGGATGGTTATTTTTTGGAAGTTTCTACATAAACTACAAAATCAATAGACTCAACAAAACAATACAAAGAGGTATTAAAAGAAAAATTAGCCAACTGAAATACGAGGAAAATTATGACAAATATAAATTTCAAAGTTGATAAAACAAAATGCATCAATTGTAAAAAATGTGCAAATGATTGCTTCGCAAAAATTATTAAAATGAGTTCTGAAAATACTCCACTAATTTCAGAAGAGGACGAACAGTATTGCATAAAATGCCAACACTGCTTAGCAATATGTCCAACCGGAGCAATTTCTATCTTAGAGAAAAATCCAGAAAATTCAAAACCGTGTTCTAATTTTCCTGATAGCGAGCAACTTTTAAATCTTATTGAGTCAAGAAGAAGTATTAGAATATATAAACACGAAAATCTTCCATCAAAAGATCTGCAAAAACTTAAAGAAATACTAAAATTTTCACCCACAGGATGCAATAACCATAAACTACATTTTTCAATCATTGATGATGTGGAAGTTATGGACAGATTCCGAAATCGAACAAATAATAAAATAAAAAAAATACTTTTATCATTGCCAATAAATTCAGTTAAAAATAAGTTCGCAAAATACAGAAAAGAATTCTTGAATGGTGAAGATATAATATTTAGAGGTGCACCGCACATGATTGTTGTATCCTCGCCAATCAACGCACCATGTGCAAATGAAGATGGGATAATATCTTTAAGTTATTTCGAACTATATGCACAAAGTAGAGGGATAGGAACTCTATGGTGCGGTTTTGCTCAGATTTGTTTAAAACTTTTCCCCGAATTATGTGAATTTCTTCAAATACCAGATGGGTATAAACCAATATATGTAATGTTATTTGGACCAACAAATGTAAAATATCAAAGAACAATTCAACCGGAAGAATACACAATAACCTCAGTAAAAGGAGACTCTAACATAGATAATATGTCTTTTATCAAAAAAATAAAAAGATTTTTTTGGAATATATAATAATATAATATTCAAAGATTTTAAAACAATACCCGCTATAATCAGTTTTTTAACTGATTAATATATTATTAGCGAACTTATTTTTCAAACTGTTTTGTTCTAAATGCAAAATACTTAAATAAAACATAAGTTACAACAGAAACTAAAAATATTGATATAAATTGAGAAATATACACATTCTTAATTGCAAATCTTACCAATAACTCCAAAATAATCACATTTATAAAATAACTCACAGCCCAAGTCGAACAACATTTTATATATTCTTTTAAATAATTTCCTTTAGTACAAAACACAAAGAATTTTTGATTAAAATACGAAAAGACAGAAGAAATAATCCACTGAAGTGAAACACAAAGCTGGTAATGACCTTGTCCTAATAAATATAACGCAATTGCAAATATTAAATACGAAATTGCAGCATTAACGCCACCTATGAATAAAAATCTAATTTTATCAGGTATATTACACCATTTGTCATATAATAAACTTAAAAATTCCATAAATTAAGTTTATCACGCAAATAAAAAATCTCAATAACTAACCAAAGTTATACGAAATAATTTATACTCTATAATTCTCTGTCAGATTCCTTAATAGGTGCACCAATTACACGTTCAACTTCAGCAGCATTTATATTATATTGTAATAATGTTGAATAGTAATCTAATTGAGCATTAAGATATGTATTTTCAGAATCTTTTACAACAATAGAATCTTCCAAACCAACTTGGTAACGTCTAAAAGCTTGATATTGTTGTTCTTTGGCCTGTTGAAGTGCTAATTTTGATACTGCAATCCCATCATGTGAATTCATCAAATTAATATAGGCACTTTTTACATCCAAATAAACATTTTGTCTTTCTTGCTCATAATCTGCAACATACTTTTTATATGTAGCATTTGCTTCATCAACTTGTTTTTTCAATAACATCATATTTAAATTAGAATATTGTAATTGAACCCCAAATTGATAACCATAATCGGAATTAATCTTTCTACCACCATATTGATAAGAACCAAAAGCACCTATATCAGGAGTAAAAGCTCTTTTAGCACTTCTTATATTTAATTCGGCAGCATCCATTCTCTTCTTAGCAGCTAACAATGAAGGTCTGGAAGATTCAGCAATTTTTATTAAATCAGGGAAATTAACATCATACTCTTTTGTATTCAAATTATCTTTCAATACAACATCTGCCAACTCTGGGATACCAACAGCATTTGCCAACTCAACAGATGCAAGTTCAAGTGTATTCTTAGCCTTAATTAAGTTTAACTTAGCTTTTCCTAAGTTATACTCAGCATAAGTTACATCAATTTTTGCCTTTTTGCCTATATCATAATATGCACGTGCTTGTTTTAATTGTAATTCAAAATCTTTAACTGTTTCTTCGTAAACTTCTTTTTGAATCTTGGCAAAAACCATATTGTAGTATGCGACTTTAACATTATAAATTACATTTTCAATACTTGTTTCTGCATCATACCTTGAGGATTCGTATGTTTTTTTTGCAGAATCTGCGTATGCTTTTGTTTTACCAAAGTCAAATAAAAGCATATTTGCAGATAAAGTAGGAACATAGTACATATCATACTTTTGAACCATCATTCTGGAAAAGTTGCCGCCCATCGTCATGAACATATCATTTCTTGAATAGCTTACACCGGCACTTATTGTTGGAAAATAATTTGACCAAGCTTGTCCTATTCTTGATTTATAAATTTCAGAATTGCTAATTGCAGACATAATTGCCGGATGATGTGTTATTGCAAGCTTTATACAATCAACAAGTGAAACTTCACCGTTCATATCAGCATATTCAATCTTGCTGTTTATAACAGGGAACTTTGTTTCATACATTCCTTCTGCTTCTTTTGATGATTTTGCTTTAGATTTTGCATTAGATCTAAGCTTTTTTATTTCCTTTTTGTGATTAACTTTTACCTTTTCAGGCTCAACAATTGTTATTTCCTTACTCTTTTTAGCCAGCATCATCTCGTTTTCATTTTTAACATTTTTTGCCAGTGTAATACTTGAACTTAGAGAAATAACTGAGGCTATCAAAAATACATTAAAAATCTTTTTCATTAGTCATCTATCTCCAAATCTTTATCCGTAATTTCCTTTTTAGGGAATTTGTCAACAAACTCCTGAACTAAAACATAAAATGCAGGAGTTAGAACAGCACCCAGGGTTGCAGCAGCAACCATACCGCCAAATACTGTAGAACCTACAGAAATTCTTGAATTAGCGCCGGCTCCAGTTGCAAATATCATTGGCAATACACCAATAATAAATGCAAGTTCCGTCATCATAATTGCACGGAATCTTAATCTGGCAGCCTTAACTGCAGCCTCTTTTACAGATAAACCATGTTTTTCATGTTCTTCTTTAGCAAACTCTACAATCAAAATTGATTGTTTTGCGGCCAAACCAATCAGGGTAATCATACCTACCTGAGAATATATATCAAAAGATTGATTTATCATCATTTGGAATATAAGAGCTCCAAGTGCCGCAATAGGAGAAATCAAAAGTACAGCTACCGGAATTGTAAAACTTTCGTATAAAGCAACAAGGAATAAATAAACAAACACCAATGCAAAAGTAATAATCATAGCTGTTTGTCCAGAAGCCTCACGTTCTTGAGCTGAAGTACCAGACCAATCGAAAGTCATATCAGGCGGTAATACTTCTCGTGCCACACTTTCCATAGCATCCATTGCCTCACCTGAACTTTTTCCGGCTGCATTTTGCCCTTGAATCTGTACAGATTCATATTGGTTATATCGAGAAATTGCAGCTGTACCAACAGTTTGCCTCAATGTAACTATTGACAAGACAGGAACCTGTACTCCATTATTATTTTTCACATAAATACCCTGCAGGTCAGTAGCTCTATTTCTAAATTTACTTTCAGCCTGAATCTGAACCTTAAATACACGACCATACTTATTAAAATCATTTACATAGTATGCACCGAGCATTGAAGTCAGAGTTGTATATAATTCTTGCAAATCAACATCTTGTGCTAAAGCTTTAGCATAATCAATATCCACAACATATTGAGGAACATTTGCTTGGAATGTAGTATTAACACTTGATAATGCAGGATTTTGGTTAGCAGCATTAATCAATTTTTGAGCCCAAGCCTCCATTTGTTGAGGGGTATATTCTCCCTGTGATAACATTTGAAATTCAAAACCACCCATCATACTCATACCCTGAATAGCAGGAGGTGAAAATACAATGATAGAAGCTTCTTTTGTAGCTGCAGTAATTTGTCGGATTCTTGACAAAATTGCAACGTGGCTCAAGTCAGTAGCTTTACCCTGAAATTTTCTCTGAATCCAGGTGATAATATTATTTCGTCTTTGAGCATAATCATCAAGCTGAATAATAGCAAATGCAGAGTTTACTGTTCGGCCACCGCCAAAAACAGTAATTTTTTGAGGATTAACACCATCAAGTTGTTTTACTTGATCTACAAATTTTCTTGCAACATCTTCAGTTCTAGAAAGAGATGCTCCATCCGGAAGAGTTATTGTAGCAATCAATACACCTTGATCCTCATCCGGAATAAAACCGGTAGAAATAATTTTGAATGAGCCAAGAGTCAACGCAACAAGAACTACATACCAAATTATTACCAGTTTTTTATTATATACAAATTTTTCAACATATTCAATATAAAAATCTTCAATTTTATTAAATACTTTGTTAAAATCTTCAACTATCTTACCTGTTTTTCTGTTAATTCGCTCCTTAATATGTCTCAAGTGATTTGCAAAAGGATGATTAGGCATATCTGGCTTTTCTTCTTTTTGGTGTCCTAAAAAGTGCGAACACATAGCCGGAGATAATGTTAAAGCACAAATTGCAGAAATTGCAATTGAAACAGAGATACATACAGCAAATTGCTTATACATAACACCTGTCATCCCACCCATAAATATAATAGGAACAAATACAGCCATTAATACTAATGCCATTGCAACAAGAGCAGAACCAACTTCTTCCATTGTTAATTGTGTTGCAATAATAGCAGACTTACCTTCTTCAATATGACGTTTAACATTTTCAATAACAACGATAGCATCATCAACAACAACACCTACAGCAAGTACAAGAGCAAATAACGACAACAGGTTAATAGACATTCCCATAGCCTTCAATGCAAAAAATGTACCTACTAAAGAGACAGGAATTGTAGCACAAGGCACCAATGTTGCCATACCATCACCAAGGAACAAAAAGATAATTAATACAACAATTAAACCTGTAAGAAGAATAGTAAATTCTACCTCTTTCATAGATTCATGAATATAATCAGCATCATCTTTAATTGTTATAATTTTTATACCGTTAGTTAAGCGTGCATTTAATTCATCAACTTTTGCGTGAACACCTTTTGACATATTGATGATATTTGCATCAGGTTGTTGCGAAATTACTACAACCGCAGAAGGTTTCCCGCCTACTAAACCCAAATTAGAATAAGAATACGCACCGAGTTCAACTCTTGCAATATCTTTTATCTTAATATTTGAACCATCCATATTTGAACGGATAATAATATTTTCAAACTCCTGAACATCTGCAAGTCTACCTTTTGTTTTCAATGTTAGCTGCAGCGCAGTATCATCATCGGTAGGCAATGAGCCTAAAGCTCCTGTTGCAATCTGCGTATTTTGTGCACTGATAGCAGCCTTTACTTCACTTGTAGAAACATTTAAACCTGCCATTTTTTGCGGATCAAGCCAGATTCTCATAGAGTAATCTCCAGCACCATATACTTCTACATCCGCAACACCATCAACACGTTTCAATTCATCTTTAATATAAATTGAACCATAGTTTGTCAAATCTAACTGAGACCAGTTTCCGGATTCTGGATACAAAGTTAAAATCAAAGCTCCGGAACCTGAAGTCCTACTTATTGCCGTTACCCCTGTTCTTTGAACATCTTCCGGTAACTGAGATTGAACCTGCTGAATTCTGTTTTGAACATTCATTAAGTTAACATTCTTATCAGAACCAACTTTAAAATACATATTTAATGTATATGTTCCATCATAAGAATTAGATGACATATATGTTAAATTTTCAACACCATTAAGTTTGTTTTCCAAAATTGTAGCAACAGAAGATTCTATAACTTCTGCAGATGCACCGGTATATGAAGCTGAAACTTGAATCTGCGGAGGTGTAACATCAGGATAACTTTCCTGCTTTAAACTTACCATTGATATCAAACCGACAATAACGATACAAACTGATATTACCAGTGCAAATCTAGGCTTTCTTATAAAAAAGAATAACTTATCTTTATCAAATAACTTTTTCATTACTTACCTGCTTTTTGTTTTTTATTGTATGTTTCAGCATCCATTATTTTAACTTTTTGACCTTCCATTGTAATATTTTGAATACCAGCTACTACAATCTGATCATTTTTTGATAAACCGGACTCAACAATCCAATTGTTATTAAGATCTTCCGAAACTTTTATATCTTTTCTTACTGTTTTACCATCTTCAACAGCCCATACATAATACCCGCTCATTGCATCTCCTTTAGCGCATGACTGAGGGACTGTCATATATGATACAGATTTTGGTGCAATCAAAGTAACTTTCATATAATTACCCGGAACAAGCCAACCCTTTGGATTCTCAAATGTAGCTCTCATCTGAACTGAACCAGAGTTTTTATCAATTTGATTATCCACAAAATCAACTTTTCCTATTTTGTCATACCAATATCCATTATCAAATTGAACCTTAACTTTAACATCTTTAAATTTATCACTTGCTCTTAAAATTTTCACAAAATCATCGCTTTTTAAACTGAATGACACATATACAGGATCTGTACTGGATATATTTACTAATGGTCCTGACGTTAATGTTACATAGTTTCCTTCTGTTATATTAATTTTTCCGATTCTACCATCAATAGGTGATGAAATTTTAGTATAGCCCAAGTTAACTTTTGCAAGTTGAAGTTTTTGTTGTGCTGCATCTAATAATGCTTTATTTGAATTTCTGCTGGCCAAACTTTGATCAACATCAGAACGACTGATTAAATCCTCTTTAACAAGCGCATTTGCTCTATTTAATTCTTGTTGAGCATTTTTTAATAATGCACTATACTGATTTACAGTAGCTTGAGAATTGTTAACCTCCAACTGATATTCTCTAGGATCAATTTGGAATAATAATTGACCTTTGTGAACAAAATCACCTTCTTTAAAATATTTTTTTAATAAAAAACCTGACACTCGTGCAATAATATCAACTGAGTATTTAGCCTCAACTCTGCCGGTAGATTCCACTGCAATATTTGTTGACTCAATATGCGGATTATCAATTACAACTTCTTTTGGCATTCTCATAGCCTGCTGTGCAATTATCCCCATGACAAAACCGGAAGTTTTATTATATAAAATAGGAACAATAATTATCAATAAAACGGCTATGGCCATCTGTTTACGTGTCATTTTAAACTTCATACTTATCTCCAAAATTACTCTCTCATAGTAGAATTTTCTACCCTAATGATAAATAATAAAACATACAGTGTCAATAAAGTACTTGAAATTATACTCCATACATAGTATAATTATTTGATATCGGTTGAATAGGATACGGGTATGATAAAAAACAACACTAAATTTACACAATTAGAAGACAATCTTGCATTTCAAATTGACTACACCGCAAATTTTAATAAATCATTCAGACGAGAATTCCAATTAAAATATATTGGAAATGAAGTTACTCCTGATGAATTTGCTATTCTTTATGCTTTAACATTTGAACCTGATATTTCACAATCTGAACTTGCAAGTTTACTTTTTAAAGGCAAAGCTCATGTCGGAAAAATTTTAAATGACATGGAAAATAGAGGTTTAATAGTAAGAATTGCTGACACTCGAAATAATATTATAATAAAAAGAAATGAGATAACCCCTAAAGGGCAAGAAATTTTTTCTCGCGGACATAAAGAATTCGAAAAAATTAAAACTGCTATGATGCGAGAATTTTCAGAAGAAGAAAAACAGCAATTCATAACCTTTTTAAAAAAATACAGAAATGGTCTAAGTTCAATTGTTGATGTAAAATTAAAATAAAAAGACCCTGTATAGGGTCTTTTTATTTCTCTAACTTTTTAATAATAGTTTTATTTTTGTCAGTTTTCACATAAACTTCAGATTTATCGCCTGACATCTTGGAAAAACGTTTAGATTCTGCTGCGGATTCATCGGTTTTATTATCCTTTTTATTAAACCACCAATGAAACTTTTTCTTTTCTTTTTTCACCTTTTCTTTTTTATTTTTTTGTCGTTGTGATTTTTTTTCATCCTTTTTGGACACTTCTACAGATGAATTCTCTATCGACTCATTATTTTCAGTAGTAGTATTCAATTCAACATCATTATTTTTATCCTTGCGCAATTTGTTATTTACTTTGGATTTCTTTTCTTTTTTTAACGTTTCTTTGTCAGAAATTTTAGAATCCGATTTTTTAAACCGGCTAAACCATTTCTTAAAACTGAATTTTTCTTTTGGTTCTTTATCAACTTTCGAACTTGCAGGAACAACATTCTCCCCTTCGGAATGTAAGTTACCAGATGCTAAATCTGCATTTTGGACAGCATTATCTATTTCTTTTGATTTTTTATCTTTTTTAAACCTTTGTTTTTTCACTTTTTCAGTTTTAACATTATCAGTTGCGGCATCATCGGATTTTCTTAATCCTGCAAACCAGGATTTAAAACTGAATTTTTTTGCCGAAGATTCTTGATTTGAATTTTCAGTCTGTAAATTAGATTTATCTTTTGAGGACTTGGATTTTCTTATCTTTGATTTCTTTTTATGTATCTTATGAGCACTGGAATTTAATTCAGTATCATCACTTAAAATTTTAACAGAATCAGAATCGTTAGCATCATTTGAAGAACCAAAAGTAGACTGAACGAAAGACGCTATAGCCGCTTCTTGTTTAGATATCTTTTTAGAATCATCCTGTTGCGGCTTTACTTCATGCTCAGAAGATTCAACTACAACGTTCTGCTCTGAAAGTGCTGACTGAGTGTCTTTACGTTTCTTGGCTTCAGCTTTCCGCAACTTTTTGGCCTCTGCTTTTGACAGTTTTTCTTCCAACTTTGCTTGTTTTGCAGCTTTCTTTGCTTCTAGCTTTTTACTCTTTTCTAGAAGTTTTGCTTCCTTTCTGGCAAGTTTTGAAGCCTTTGCCCTATCTTTCTCTAAAGCCTTAGCTTTCCTAATTGCTTCTTTCTCATTTTTCTTAGCCTGCAATTTCTCTTCTTTAGATATTTTATTAGATATTTTAGCAGCTTTATCATGTTGTTCTGCTACAACATCTTCAGAGTTTATATTCTGCACATCTTTACTAACTTTTTCCAAATCAGCCTCATTCAATTCAGCCTGTGGACGCAACGCAAGAGCAGAGGTCTCACTATTTTCTAACCGAACATTTTCAGTTTCATCACTTGCAGAATTTGTTAAAGATACTTCATCAGATTTTGCAGAAAAAGTTTTTTCTTCCGACTTTTCAGCTTTTGAATCCGGAATATTCATTTTTGGCACCAACACAACAGGTACAGCAACATTTTTAACCTTATCTGAAACTTCTGCTTCAGGTATAACAACAGCAGAATCGGCCTCTTCAGAGTTTACATCTTTAGAAATTTGAGCAGACTGTTTTTCAACAGGTTCTGCATCAAAATTATCAGTTTTTAATCCATAGTTATCCGAAACCCTTTGTTCTTTAGACTGAAGACTATACTGTTGAGAAGCAATATTTTTATCTGATGTACCCATGAATTTATGAGGTTCTAATTCTACAACTTCTGCATCAGAGTCAACCTCAGGAAGAGGTTTGTGTACAAAATCAAAATCCGCAGGATTTACTTGGGCATGTTTTTCTACAATTTTAGTTTCAGTTTTTGCAACTTCAACAGTGTCCGAACTTTCTTTTTTCTGAGTATCAGTATCTACAGATACATCATTTACGCTATCTTCTTCGTTATTCACAAATTTTTCATCTTTTTGATTACCAGCTTCCTTATCTGAAACACTATCAGAAAGATTATTCTGCTCAGAAGAAACTGATGTTTCTTTTTCCTGTATATTTTCATCAGAATCACTCTTATCTTTGGAATTATTATCCACTGATTCATCTTTTGATAAATCTTTCTTCTCAGAATATGCAATTTCAAAATCCGGAGAATCTTTAGTTTCTTTTGCAACAATCTTTATAGGTTCAGAATCTTGAGACTTAGCAATATTCTTTTCATTATCTTTATTTTCTGAAGAAATAGTAACTATAGAATTATTATCTAACATTTCCTCAGCATTATCATTTTTTTCTGCGTCGACACCAGTTTTCCCAACTAATTTCTCAGCTTCCTGCAAATTTTCCGTTTGCACTTGGATTCCTGAATCAATCTGGGATTCCTCATCCAATACCTTTTTAACATCATCTACAGCTTTGGTATCAGATGCTATTTTAGATTCTGAAGAATTTATCTTAGTTTCAGGCACAGCTTTAACAAATTCTTCTACAGTAACATTTGACGCAGACTGAAAAGCTGCAGCACCCAAAGAATGAGAAGCCAATAATTGCGCAATAGAAGGCTGTGTTGATGAAGCAAGAATATCTGATTTATCTGTTGTTTCCTTTAATAATGGCTTTTCTTGCGGAATTATTTCGTCTTTTACTTCATCTGACATTTTTGATAATAATAATTTCTGATCTTCTTCAGATAATCTAGAATGATATTTTTTATAAACATAATCCGGAATATTAGTCATTTTATAGTACGGATTTTGATACACAAATGTTATACCCAAATTATCAAAAGTTGTCCTAATATAATCATATTGATTATCAATATCTTCAACTGATACTAAAAGATTTGATTGCAACATTTTTGGAAGCGACGAATTATAAAAAGCACTATATCCGTTATATAAATCAATAGGAATAATTTCAGAATTTAAACCTTTATTAAACGCCTCAGTATATTCTTCAATTTTTGATAATTTTGCAATAATAGGATTCTGAACAGCTTTCATCATATCTGATTTTGCACCAAAGCCATGTTCTTTCAATATTTGTGCTTTTAAATAATATAAATAACTATCCAGAGTTTTTTCTTTATCAGAAATAACTTTTACATCTGCATTATATATATCATTAACATTATTCTGAATTTTTTCTAAATCTGCAATTGCATTTTCCGCATTTCCAAGTTTATGATATGCAAGAGCGCGAAGATACAACACAGAATTATAATTTGAAACATGTTTATACAAAAGCTTAGTACAACCTGTAACTACAGACTCATAATCACCTTTAATATACTGAGCGATAAGTTTATAATATAAACTATTATAATCATTTGCTTTAAATTTAACAGCCTTATTAAAATTAGAAATTGCAAAATCTACATTCCCCATTTGCAACTCGTTCAAACCGATATAATAATAATAAAGATAACAGTTCGGATTATATTTCAAAGCCTCTTTAAAATATTCTATGGATTTTTTTGCATCATCAATTGAAAAAGTTTTTTCTGCAGAATTATAATATATTTGTCCAAGACTCGCAAATGATTCAAAATCATACGGATTATATTTAAGAGCAGATTGAAAGGCTGCAACAGCTTCTTTTTCTTTTTCCAAACCTACTAATGCAACACCTGTTAAATAATGACCGAGAAAATATTTAGGATAATTTGATGTTACATACTGTATTTTATATACGGCCTCATTATATAGTCCTTTTTCAATATCCTCAATCGCACCATATAAATACTTATCAACACCCTGAGGATTTAAAACTTTTCCGTACTTTTGAGGACAATTAATTTGGGCAATTTCGATATTTTTAGGTTTTGGAAGATAAATATGTGAATTATACTCAAAAGCTCTTGAATATGTAGTCTCATAAGCCGGATTATTCAATGCCTTTTGAGCATACATTAATCTTGCATACAAATTTCCAAGTTCCGGATTTTGGAGCTGCTCATTTTTATCAACACCAAGCACCATTGCTCCTATAACTTTTGTACCCGTAATAAATTTATCATCATCTGTTTTTAAATCAATTGCAGTTTGATAATCTTTCTGAGCTAATATGTATTGCCTAAGTGCATAAAAAGAATCACCTCTTAGCTTATAAGCTTCATATCTCTTAGGTTTTGAATTTATATATGCAGTCAAATATACAATTGCAGACTGATAATCCTTTTTATCCATACATTGTACAGCCTTTTCAAAAACACCCTTGTTCCCCTTAATTTCCTGATTTTGAGACTCTGAAGCTTTTGAATCATCAATTGCAACATTGGAATCTTCAGCACACGCAATATTATAAGTTCCTAATAGCATAAGAAATAAAAACAAACATATTTTCTTTTTATTATTCATATTTACCCCGCATACAATAAGCTCTAACAGGATTATACAATAGAAATCAAAATAATTGAAGAATTCGTTACATATTTTGTTATATTTTAGATATATAATAAAAATTAAAGGAGATAATCAATGAAAAGATGCTTTTGGGTTGATGAAAATTCAGAGATTTATATTAAATATCATGACGAAGAATGGGGTGTTCCCAAATATGACGATAAAGAATTATTCGAACTACTAATTCTGGAATCATTCCAAGCAGGTCTATCTTGGATTACAGTACTGAAAAAACGTGAAGCTTTTAGACTCGCTTTTGATAACTTTGAGATATCTAAAGTAGCACATTATGATGAAACAAAAGTCAATGAACTACTACAAAATAAAGATATTATCAGAAGTAGAGGAAAAATAAATGCAGCAATTAATAATGCAAAAATTTTTATTGAAATTCAAAATGAATTTGGAAGTTTTTCAAATTATATTTGGGGATTTACAAATAACAAAATAATCAAGAATAAAACCGGAAAATTAATTATAAGTACACCTTTATCTGATAAGATATCAAAAGATTTGAAAAAAAGAGGAATGAAATATGTCGGTACTGTCATTATTTATTCTTATTTACAGGCAATTGGAATCGTAGATGACCATGAAAAAGATTGCTTTAAATACTAAAGCAATAAACCATATTAATATTATAAAAAATTTGTAAAGTTTTATAATATCTATAGCAATTTTATTTTTTCTTTGATTTAAAATAATTGTTGGTAGAAAATCACATTAATAAATTTATAAATAAAAATTAACATTCGGCAGGAAAATAAATGTCATTAAGTAATGGAATTAAAAAAATTTGTGAATCAATAGGAAAAGATAATAATCCGGCTTATGTAGTTGTGGCAATAGCTACAGCAAAAGGGATTTTTAGACCATTATTTACTATGATGGATAAAAAAGAATCTCCTGAAACAAAAAAATATACAGCACTTAGAGAAGGACTAACCGAGGTTATTGCAATCCCAACATATCTTGTATGCGGAGCTTTAGCAGGAAAGGGAGCAGCTTTAATTAAAGATCCTGATAAAGCAAAAATGGCAAAGCATAACTTAAGATTTATAGGCGTTTGTACAGCTGCACTATTAGTCATTCCTGGAGTGTGTTCTCTCGTAATTAAACCATTTACAGACATGATATTTCATAAAAATAATAAAAAAGATGAACCAGCTAGACTTGATGTTATTTCAAAATCTCCAGAAATAGAAAAAAATAATGTACCATTTTGCCAAACTGAAAATATAAGTCAAAGACCAATGATAAATCCAATATATAAAAATTATGATTTAGCATCGTTTACTAATAACGGAATGAAGGTAGGTTAACATGATAGGCGGAATTCAAAATTTAATATCTAATCCTACATTATATAATATGACCCAAAGTACTGTTACACAGGTTACAACTGAAACTTGTCTTAAAGCAGTTGGTCGTCCTGCTTTCATACTTGGAGATAAACAAATTGACTCACAAACAAAAAAATTCTCTGCTACTAAAGAATTTTTATATCAATTGACTTGTCTTGGCATATACCTTTCCATGATTCACCAATTTAAAAAAGCTTCTTTTTCTATAGGAAGAAAATTATTTAAAGATGAAACAGTATTTAAAGCTTTTAAACATCCAGGCGAATTCATGGAATACTACAAAATGGATGAAGCTGCAAAAAGTAAAAGACTTGAAGAAATCAATAAAACATTAAAATCCGAAGATAAATTTGTCAAAGAAAAATTGAATATTAATCTGGGAAAAGGCATAATTGAAAGTTGCTCAATCTTTGGCACAGTTGTAGGCTTGGCAATATTAGCGCCAGTTGTTTCTCATCCATTAATTCACCCTATATTAAAAGCTTTTGGTATGGAGCAAAATAAAGAAACAAAACAAATAGAACAGACAAAGAATAAAACTGCTAAACCCGAATAATATGAGCCTTATATATTCAATATTGTTTAAAACCTTTAGTTTTTGAAATTGTTCTTCCCATTTGCTGCAATTTTTGTTCGATTTCTGCAAATATATCAGATTTTGTACCATTTATTCCAGCTTTATTAGGATATATTTCATATTTATCTGAATTAATATGTCCTGTTATATTTGGCATAAAAACATTGGCTCCGCATTCTAATGCAATTTTTCTTCCATTAGGATTCAAAGTCTCCATTGCAGTTGTTGCAGGAATATTTATCTTAGGAAGCAAAAGTCTGGTTATTGCCATAACTTTTAAAGCTGTTTCAAAGGTTCCAGCTTGACAATTGGCAAGAGGGGTTTGAGGATGAGGAATAAATGGACCTACACCTATCATATCAGCATCCAATTCTTTAAAAAATAAAATATCAGAAGCCAATGATTCAACTGTCTGTTCAGGAAGTCCTATCAAACATCCTGTCCCTGTTTCATATCCCAAACTTTTTAAATTATATAAACAATTTTTTCTGTTTTCAAAACTCATGCCAGGATGAAGCTTTTGATACAAAGCTCTATCAGTTGTTTCAATACGTAATAGAAATCTATCCGCGCCAGCTTGTTTAAAAGCTTTATAGTCCTCGCTACTCCGTTCACCAACACTGAGAGTTATAGCAATATCCGCAATAGATTTTATCCGGTTAATAATTTCGCACAACATATCTCTGGTAAAATACAAGTCTTCTCCTCCTTGGAGAACAACAGTTTTAAAACCTCTAGCAACACCTGTTTTTGCAATATTAACAATTTCATCTGCAGATAATCTGTATCGACGAATATTTCTATTTTCCGAACGAATACCGCAATACATACAAGTATTTTTACAAATATTTGTAAATTCAATTAAAGCACGTAAATGAACCTCATCTCCAACATATTTTTTTCTGACTTCATTTGCCGCAATATATAAATCCTTGCCATCTGATAATAAGAGTTCAATTATTTCATCTAACTCCAGCTCATGAATAGTTTTTGCTTTTTCTAAAATGCTTTGCATATTTCACCAAAACAAAAGGCAGAATGTCTCTGCCTTTTGCTAAATAAATACATAATTAATAACATGCCATAGTTTCTTCTTTTACAACGTTTCTTTTTACTTTTCTCGTTGCTGTTCTTGGTAAAGGTTCCTTACGAACAACAATATTAACCGGACGTTTATATGGAGCTAACTGGACAGATAAATTTTTAACTTCTTGCCCTATAAAACTCTGTAGTTTATCTTCACTATCATACTTTGCAATAACGTCATCTGTTGGAACAACAACTGTCATTATTTCTTCTGTTCCATCCTTTGCTCCGGAAGTTCTTGTTGCGCCAAAGACACAAACTTCAGCAAAATTAGGATTTTGCTCTAATACAGCCTCTACCTCCTCCGGAAAGACTTTTTTACCACCAGATAGAACTATCATATTTTTAATTCTACCTGTAATATATAATCTTGAATCAGAATCGAATTCTGCTATATCCCCTGTGTGAAGCCATCCGTCAGGTTCCAAAACTTCAGCTGTTTTTTCAGGATTATTATAGTAGCCCTTCATTACAGATGGCCCTTTTACTAATAATTCTCCTGTTTCTTCATCAATTTTGGCATCATAAGAATCTAATACCGGTCCTACAGATAACAGTTTTCTGTCATCACCTCTATCAATAGATATAATAGGACTTGTTTCAGATAATCCATAACATTGAAAAACTTTTATACCAATTCTTTCAAAAAATTCACCAACTGTTGGATCTAACGGAGCTCCACCGGTAATAAAACCGTAAAAGTTACCTCCGAATTTCGCTAAAATACTTCTAAATAATTGACGCTTAATATTAAAATCAGTTATATACTCAGCTGCAGCATAAGATCTTTCAAACAATAATTTTTCTTCCGTTGATAATGACCTGATGTCAGCCTCAATAGTATTCTTTAATAATTTCAAAAATGCAGGAACAACTATCATAAAATCAATCTTCTTTTCCCTCATGTCGCCCAATACATCTTTTGGTTTTAAACTCTGTGGATAAAAAATTGAAGAACCGCGATTTAAAAATGTTGAAAACCCTACAGTTAATTCAAATAAATGATTCATAGGCAAAATAGATAACAAATTAACATTTTCATGAGGAAGAATATCAGGCAATATTTTTGACATTTCTAAAACCTGAGTTGTCATATTTCCAAAAGTAGTCTGAACGCCTTTTGGAGCTCCGGTTGTACCAGAGGTATATATAATTAGTGCAGTATCTCTTAAAGATCTATGTCTCCATTTGCATTCTCTCCCTGTAGGTAATGTATACAAGCTAGGAAAAGATGAATCACAGTGAGGTTCATCCATTAAAATTATATGCTTTATGCTGGAAATTCTTTTCTGAAGCTCCAACCCTTTATCAAGATTTGCCTGCGAAACCGCTAATACAGATGGTTGACAGCTTGTAAGAATTGATTCTAATTCATAAATCGTTAATTTATTATCTAATGGAACAGTTACCATACCAGAAATTACAGCGGCAAATAAACATGCACCCATTTCCGGCATAGACTCTGATAAAATAGCCAGCTTTTCCCCTTTTTGCATCTGTAAATCAGTGATTAAATAACTGGCAAACTGTTTAGTCAACAAACTTAAACCTTTATATGTAAGTTCTTTCCATCCATATCTGTTCCTTTTTCCAAGCGCAATTCTTTCCCCGTATAACTTGGTATTTTTTTCTAACAGAGACAGCACATTCTCTTTCATATATTTCTCCCTTTTAGCCTAAAACATTTATTTTTTTTTAGATTATAGCATAAATTTTTACAGATGACTATATTGCAACATACGAACATCGCAATAAACACACCTCATCGCCGGTTGAAGCATTTTTTATTAAATGTTCACTAACCTGATTTTCTTCATCCATTTTAACCAATGAAATAATATCATCGCCATATTTAACCTCGTGTTTAAAATATATATCCAGAGTTTTTAATTTATGCGAAGAACGGAAATTATAATCCAGACCCTCCATTGCCCAGGATATATACACAGTATTATTAACATGTCCGTTAATATCTAAATCATCATATCTCACATGGAAAAGTTTTTGCCTGTCAAAAGATTCTATAGTTCGTAATTTTTGAAGAATTAAATCATCTTCTCGTCTTTTATAATCAAAAAATTCAGGGTATTCCTGTTTGATATTTATAACAGATTTTGTATCTAATTCAACAATAAACCAACAACTTGTAGCTCTGAATAATCTTTTTCCTGACGAAATATCGAAACCTTCAAAATCACGATAAGCATTTAATCTATGACAGCCTCTACTTTCTGTTTTGATAAGAATTTTTTCCATACCTACAGGATAATCATCAAATTCAATTCTGTATCTAATCAGAAACCAACCGCGTCCTTTTTTATACAATTCATCCCAACAATATTCATGCCCTAAACGATCAATAGATTTTGCCGCCAAATCTTGCATATAATTTAAAAGCACTGCAGGTTTTATGGCATACCGCATATCCGCCTCAGAAATAGAAACAGTATAAATATTTTCAAGCGTATAGTTTTCAGTATCTTTATTTATCAAAATTGCCATATATAATACCTCACACTATTTGGTAATAGGTTCAACTGCATAATGGGATTTAAATTCTTCTACAGTATGTGAAAAATCATCGCTGTTAGACTCTTTTAATTTATTCTTTAATACATGTTTTGGAATAGAAGCATTAACAGATTGAATTATATTCGTTGCAATATTTGAACAATGATCAGATATACGTTCTAAATCATTCAAAATTTCAGCATATACAAAACCTCTTTTTATATGAGATTTTTCTTTTTTTACTCTTTTAATGTGGTTTTTCTTAGCAACATAAGAAATATCATCCACAACTTGTTCCAAAGGTTCAACATGATACGCTGTTGTAATATTATGATATACAAACGCATTGACCGTTACGTCAAAAACTTCTTTTACAGCATTTACAACATGTTTCAATTCTTCAACTGTTTCTGGAGATAATTTCCACTCTTTACGATGCATTTTTGTTGCAAGATTAAGAATATGTATTGCATGATCTGCAATCTTTTCAAAATCAGAAATAGACAAAATCAATTGAGATATTTTATTACTATCTTCATCTGAAAGCTCTTTTCCTGACAGTTTTTGAAGAAAAGATTCCAAAGTATCTTGGTATTTGTCAATTAAAATTTCATTCTTATTTATAACTTCAGCAACCCTAGGGTTATACTGCTTAAGCATTCTTACTGACATAACAAGGGTCTCCCTTGTAATTTTTGCCATTGTGCCTGTTGTCTTATAACATTGCGCTATGGCAATCGAAGGAGTAAGAAGAAGTCTTTCATCAAGAATAACACCTTTTTCATCCTTTTTATCTTTAATAACAAATAGTGCTAACCTTTCTAATTGCTTTGCAAACGGGAATAACACAATAGTTGTTGCAATATTAAAAATAGAATGACAAACAGCTATTCCAAAAGGATTAGTAGCTTCATTAAAAGGATAATTTATAAAATAATGTCCAACTTCATAAATAGGCAAAAATATTAAAGCACCCAAAACGTTAAATGCAACATGGACAATAGCAACTCGTTTAGCATTAGTTGTAACTCCAATACTTGATAATACAGCAGTAATACATGTTCCAATATTTTGCCCAATTATAATAGGAACAGCAACAGCATAGGATATTCCTCCGGTCATCGAAAGAGCCTGAAGCATACCTACTGAAGCTGCAGAACTTTGAATAATAGCCGTAACAATCATACCTACCATAAGCCCTAAAATAGGATTTTTAAACAATGTTAAAACATGAGAAAATTTAGGATCATCTGCAAGCGGAGCCATTGAATTAGACATTAATTCCATACCAAACATCAAAACAGCAAATCCTACAAGAAATGTTCCTACACTTTTCCTACGAGATAAATTATTTTTTGAAGTCATTATAAAAATAACCCCGAGCAATGCCAACAACGGACAAAATGACTCGGGTTTTAATAATCTTAAAAAGAAATTTGTACTTTGAATTCCTGATAAACTCAGAATCCAAGAAGTTATCGTAGTCCCAACATTAGACCCCATGATAATACCTATAGCCTGCGAAAGCCTCATAATACCGGAATTTACAAATCCTACAAGCATAACTGTTACCGCTGACGAACTTTGGACCGCTATTGTAATTCCAGCACCAAGAGCAAAACTTTTGATAGGATTAGAAGTCATTTTTTCTAACAACTTCTCCATTTTTCCTCCGGCAATTTTTTCTAATCCGGCGGACATTACAATCATTCCATAAAGAAAAAATGCCAGCCCACCGCATAAGGTAAATATCGAAAATATATCCATATATATATTTAAACCTCCATAATATTCTTAATTCACACAGATTAATTTTCATTCTTATAATCAAAAATATTATGCTATAAAGGAGGTTAATTTACAACATATTTTAAATATATATATAATAACTTTATTTAATCTTTTTAAGAGATGATAAGAAATTATTATGCTCAATATCTCCATCAACCTTTGTTAAAAATATTTGACAGTCTTCTTCATCTGCATCAATAGGCGGAATACGAGAAATTTCTGATTCATAATAGTTACTATCGTTACGACTTCCAAGAGGTATTCTATTTGCAAGACTATTTAAAGATAAATTTCTCAAAAATCCATATACACCCTTACGTCTGTTAGAAAATTTTGTATAAATACGAAGAGCCGCATCTTGATTTTCCAAATTATAAGTTCCAACAATATATGAACTTAATTGTGGAGCTGATGATTTAATCATCATAGGTTGAACAACATTATCTTTTAACAATAAATCCCCGTCAATTTGTTCAAAACGACCTTCTGGAATAGAAACTAAATCTGATATTACAGTCGGGCTAATCATTGTTAACGGATTTCTAAATAATGCAGCAGCTTTCATTGCATATTCAACAAACCCTATTTTAGGTATAACCCCATCGGCAATTCTAAAACGAATTCTTCCGTTAAGCTTTAAAGATTCATCTGTATTTAACTCAATTAAACCACTTGCTTTACCATTTATTTCTTTTGATAAATTAAGAAGCGATGAGGCCATTATATCCGAATTAACTTTAACCAAAGCCAACCAAATTGAATACTTATGTTTTTTCAAATCACAATTAATCTTTGCCAGTGTTGAACCTTCTGCAATATCAAATTTATTAGTATTTATTTTTAAAACACTATTTTTATCCAACGATAAATTTGCAGCAACATTCGAAAAATTAATACTTTTGTAAAAACCTTTTTCTACCTTCAATATACATTCTTCAACAATCAAATTTGCTAAATCAAAAGTCTGCGTAACATCTTCATCATCATTTTCATCAATATTTGCACCCTTTTCAACAGATTCAGCAATAACTACATTGACATCATTTGAAACTTCAGTTGGCTTCTGTGCATTGAAAACTTTTAAATATCTCTCAACGTCAACTGAATCTAAAGATAATGCAATATTTTTTACTACTATCGGAAACTTGATTTCATTCAAAATGGTACCTGACAAATCATAAGATGAACGTCTATATTTACCAGCTGCCGAAATATTCATATTATTTCTATCAGTTTTAAATTCTCCTGATTTAATATACAACCTTTGAGATGGAATTCTTAAATCAGCAACTTTCATATCCGCTTTTATTTTTGGAGGACAACCTTTTTTATTTAAGACATCAATATAGCCAGTAAAGGTACCTCCTTTAAAGAATTTTTGTTTAGCTAACAAATTTATAAAACCACTTGGCATAGGCTTTGGAAGTTCCATTCCAAAGTGTTTTATAAAAGTTTCTCCGTTTGAAAAATCTATTTTGCCGCGCATACTTAAAATAGGAATACGTTTATCCGGTCTATTATCATCAGGGTTACCTGCATAATAATCAATAGATTTTATATCCAAAAGCATATCTTCAAAATGAACTTTAGCTGCAACAACACGGTTTGCAAGATTGTTCATAACAGATTCCTCGCCATCAATAACGAATCCGCTACCTTTTTTAAATAAATACAACCAAACCAAATCTATCTTATTATACTTTGATTTTAATCTAACTCTTGTTGCCGCTTCACCTTTAATTTGTACAGGATAACCAATCATTTTTGACAAATAATTAGTTGAAAAATCATTTGTTACCAGAGCATTTCCTACTAAGTCAGTATCAACAGACTTTAAATAATCTTTAACTGACCCCTCAAAATCCATTTTATTAGAACTTTTACCATTATAATAACCTTTAAAATCTTTTAGATGAATATTGTTGTTATCAAACGAAACTTTACCTTGATTCAATAATATTGGCAAATTACTAAAAGGTACAAGTTTAAATGATAGTCTATTTAAATCAACTTGTCCGTTTATTCCCTTATTTGATGCATTAATATTAAAATCAAAATTACCATCAATATCTTTAAAATAAACCAATTGCTCAACCAAATTATTTGCAACTATTTGAGAATTTAACAAATCAATTACAGCAGGAATTTCAAATGTTTTAGATGATAGAGTAATATTATAATTTGCATTATTATCAACACTTCCTTTTGCATAAATTGCAGAATCATTTATATCGATTTTTGATTGATTAATAACAATTTTTTTCTTATCCAGAATATAAACATGCCCGCCATCAGTTGTCTTGATAGTCAGAGTATTCTTACCTTTTGAAATAATTGTATTTACTTTATAGTGAATATATTTTTTTTCAGCATTATCATCAATATTTAAATCTTTTATAGATAGTTTTACAGTTGTATTTTTATCAACTTTATAAAAAATATCAGAGTTATCAACAGAAAGAACTGAATTAAAAATATCAACTTTCCAATCACTTTTTGATTCTGATTTTTGTCCAAATACAGGCAAGTTTAAAATAGAATTCACATCAATATACAAATTTTTTAATGCAACTTTATTTATTAATATTTCTTTTTTTAATAATTTTGAAAAAGAAATATCTACATTTAAATCTTCAATATCCAGAAGAGCTTTATTCTTGTCAGAAAGTTTTACTTTATCCACACTAAAATATAAATTTGGAGAAATTTCTGTTTTTAAAACAGGATTTGATATTTCAACATTTGTTTTTAATGATTTAGAAGAAACATTTTCTACATAACTAATAACCTTAGGGTTGGAAACAGCCCAAGGTAATATTTTTAAATAACCAAACATTAAAAATACAACTGATAAAAATATAAAACATGCCGTTACCGAAATAAACGTAGCAACTGATTTTATTTGTTCTCTTTTCATATAATAATTTCCCAAACATATTATAACATAATTAATTTTATGCTATCATTCTATTATGAAAAAATTATTAATTATAATAGGTTTATTTATTACGTTTCTATATTCAACATCTGAAGTAAACGCAATTGAAGCAGCATTACCCGCTACTCTAACAACATCAGATGTCATAACATTCAACGAAAATAATCTTTGGGGCCTAAAAGATAAAAACAATAATATTATTGTTAATCCCGAATATAAAAAGCTCATTAGATTAGGAACACATTCCTGGATTGTACAGAATAAAAAAAATAAATTCGGATTAATTGATTCAAATGGAAACATTCTTGTTGATATAAAATTCAGACACACCGAGCGTGTCGTAAATAAATTTGCAAAATTCGGGAATGACAACGACTATGGAATATATGATGAATATGGAAAAATTGTAGTCTCACCTATATATTCAAGAATTGATATTCTATACGGACAAATGTTTTTAACCTACAAAAACTATAAATATGGCATTGTAGGGTACGACGGAAAAGTTATATTAGAAAATGAATTTGAAGATATATACATGCCAAAACCTAACGTAATGAGACTAAAATACAATGGAGAATGGTATGAACTCGAACAAGTAAAAGCTGACACTTTAACATTACCTGCAGATGCAAAACACAAACTGGCAACAAAAGAAGATTTAAACCTTTATAATATTGTACTGAATACCGGTGTCGGAGCTGGATATTCTGTATTAACTTTTTCAGATTATTTAATTAAAATATTTTCTTCAATATCCCCGGCACATGAAGATACTATTGATGAACTTATGTTATCTCAAGGTGCAGAAACAGTTTCAATTTTTATGAAATTCAGTTGGATTCCTAAATATCCTATAACATATATAAAAAAATATTATCAAAATGTCCGAAATCCTAATAACGGACCACTTTCTGACATAAGAGATGAATTAAAAAAACAAATAAAATAATACAAAAATGTAAATTGATACCCTTCATTACTAAAAAGTAATGCTTTTACAATTATAAAGGAGAAACTATATGAGAGAAGAATTACTATCTATTATTGAAAAAAACAGTAAAATGAGCTTAAAAGAACTAGCCGTTCTTCTCGACGCTGATGAATTAGAAGTAGCTAATGAGCTATCCGCACTGGAAAATGAAGGAATAATCTGCGGATACCATACTCTCATAGACTGGGATAAAACCTCTATTGAGAAAGTAACAGCATTAATTGAAGTACGAGTTACACCACAACGTGGTCAAGGATTTGATAAAATCGCAGAAAGAATATATAATTATCCGGAAGTGCGAGCAGTCTATTTAATTTCCGGAGGCTATGATTTATTGGTAATTCTTGAAGAAAAATCCTTAAAAGAAATATCAGGATTTGTTTCTGACAAGTTATCTACACTCGATAGTATACTTAGTACCGCAACACATTTTATCCTGAAAAAATATAAAGATCATGGAACTATTTTAGATAAAAAATACGAAGATAACAGAGAGGTTATTACCCCATGAAAAATCCTATTTCAGAAAAAGTTCAAAATATAAAACCTTCAGGAATTAGAAAATTTTTTGATATAGTGAGTGAAATGAAAGATGCTATATCTTTAGGTGTTGGAGAACCTGATTTTGAAACACCCTGGCATATAAGAGATGAAGGAATATACTCTTTTGAAAAAGGTCGTACATTTTATACTTCTAATGCCGGATTAAAAGACTTAAGAATAGAAATATGTAACTATCTAAAACGGCATCAAAATTTAGATTACAATCCTTTTACAGAAACAATTGTAACAGTAGGTGGCTCAGAAGCTATTGATATCGGATTACGAGCAATGATAAATCCACAAGATGAAGTAATTATCCCTCAACCATCCTATGTTTCGTACGAACCTTGTGCATATTTGGCAGGAGCAAAACCTGTTATAATCGATTTAAAAGCTGAAAATGAATTTCGGCTCACTCCTGAAGAATTAGAAAATGCTATAACTGATAAAACAAAAATACTTATATTACCATATCCTAACAATCCAACAGGTGCAATTATGGAACGTGAGGATTTAGAAAAAATTGCAAAAGTAATTATAGAAAAAGATATTTTTGTTATGTCAGATGAAATATACAGTGCTTTGACATACAAAGGAAAACATGTATCAATCGCAGAAATTCCCGGAATGAAAGAAAGAACTATCTTAATAAACGGATTTTCAAAAGCTTATGCGATGACAGGCTGGCGTTTAGGATATGCTTGTGCACCGGAAGAAATTATTAAACAAATGACCAAAATCCATCAATATGCTATTATGTGTGCACCTACAATCAGTCAATACGCTGCAGTAGAAGCCCTTAGACATGGAGACGAAGATGTTGAAAAAATGAAAACAGCTTATAACCAACGTCGAAGATTTCTAATAAATGCATTTAAAGAAATGAACCTACAATGTTTTGAACCATACGGAGCTTTTTATGTGTTTCCTTGCATTAAAGAATTTGGTATGACAAGTGAAGAATTTGCAACAAAATTTCTGGAAGAAGAAAAAGTAGCTGCTGTTCCCGGAACAGCTTTTGGACAAAGTGGTGAAGGATTTTTAAGAATATCCTATGCATATTCGCTTGAAAACTTAAAAGAAGCAATCAGCAGACTTGAAAAATTTATTAATAAATTACGTTCACAATAGACTTGAAAAATATATTTATTCTACAGTAGTTGTATTATTAAAAAATCCCCAAATGAAAGACCCTGCAAATACAATTATTGAGAAAACCAGCATCCATATTGCCCATTTTTTCTGAATATCAATAAATTCATCAATATCTTTATAAGTTTTTGATGATTTGTTATAAGCAAGATTATTACCAATGATACCCATATATATTGATAGAACAAGACCAACTACACCTGTTACAGGTATTTTTATAAGCTGTAAGACAAAGATGACAAATGCAACATAAACACTCCAATGATTAATTCTATTGCCAATACCCCAAAGCCAGGTTCCTAAAAAAGCACCCCAATTGAACTTTTTTAACTTTTTATCTTCCAGTTCTTCTCTAAGCTCGATAATCTCTTCTTGCATTGTTTCTCCCAAATATGATTCGAATAAAACATACGTAGTATACCAAACCTAGAGGAAATTGGCAAGATTTATTCTTTTATCTTTTTAATTCTCTTTGCTCTGGTATTTTTGTTCATACCCTTATCATATTCAGAAATGTGCTTGGCTAAAATATAATCCTCTTCACTCCTTTTTACTTCAGCTTGAGACAATAATTTTAAATTTGAAGCTTTTTCATGTTCTTCTCTTATTCCATTACGTTCTTTCTTCAATTTTTTTATTACAGCCATTGCCTCTTGAATTTTTGCATCTATTTCCTCAAGATTTTTAGTAGCAACTTTACATCGTTTTTCATTTTCATCATGTCTTGCCTGCACAATTTCAAGTTTTTTAGCAGCTTGTTGCTGTCTATACATTAGGAATTCATTAATTTTTAATTTAATTATATGGTCCGTATTATCCCAAACAGTTTGCTTTATCTCCAGCGGGTATGTATCATAATTTAAAAGTTTGCGATGTTTTATAAACGTCATAATCTTATTTAACTGTTTTTGCAAATTAGCTTTCATTTCCGGATGAAATCTCAAAAAAATAGGATATGGTACATCACTACGTTCACTATTACATTTTTTACATAAAAATATGCCATTTCCAATATTATCTCCACCATTCTTACTTTTAGGCAAGACATGCTCAAAGGTTAACTGCAATTCATCAGTAAATCTTTTTATTATATCTAAATCTGATTTGCGCTCTTGAATAGAACTCACAATAAATGAATCCGGTAAGTTTGTTTTATACGGAAAATTTGATATAACTGACTTTATTTGCCTTTTTATTTTCCTATCCTGCGGGTGTTCTTCTAAAAATTTATTATAAACCTCCTCTACCATAGATTTCTTAATATGAGGCAGATAAAAAGGATTATTTAAAATTTTAATAGCTTCGGTATTAGTATCTTGCAAACCTTTAACATCAGATTTTGGAAGTCCGGCACATACACTACGTAAAATTTTAAAACAATCTGTCTTTTGAATATTTAATTGTTGCTTAAATGTTTCATTAATAGAATTATGAGCTTCAAAAACTTCAGGCAATTGAAAAATTTCTGAAAAAGTTTTTTTAGGATATTTAATAGAATATATTTCCATCAAATCCAAAGTTTCACGGGCATCTTTACTGAAATACTCATAATACTTACTTAATTTTTGGATAGCTCTTGGCGCTTTTACGGTAATTCCATCAGAAAGGAGTGCAATATAATTAATATCAAGTTGTGTTTTCTGATCCAAAGTCCTTATTTTAATTCTATTTTCCGGAATAGAAATCAAAGCTCTTATTGTTTTTTTAGGGTCTATAGAAGATAAATGTTTAAGAAATTCATAAGCCTCAGAGTCCTTATACTTAGCAACAATGCTACTATGCTCCAGCGCACGTTTTGAACCTGCTGTAAAAGAATTTAAAAAATGTTTTAATTCTTCAGTTGTGAGCATGGGATTTCCGCAACAGCCGCAATTCAAGTTATGCATATTCCTTACATCATTAACAGCAATCTTTGGCAATCGATATCCAAAACTGGGATGACATAAAGATTTCCGGCAATCAGAATCATTATATTTATAATCTCTATAATTATATATCCCTAAAGCATTTATAATTTGCATAATAAATTTATAATACGTCTAAATATAAAATTTTGCTAGCAAATAAAAAATATTTTAATAAGTAGCAAAAAATATTTTTCTATGCGTTGTTACAGATATGATAACAATAAACCAATTGAGAAAACCTATTTGGAAAACTGTATATACAGAATCAACTCCAAACAGTCTATGTAATTTATCCTGTTTAAATTCAACTGCAGGAGAACTTACGGTTAAAAATACCCGCCAACGAGGTTACAATAAATTCTTAGCAGAACTTAAAAATAACGATGGAGAAAAGCTTGGTTCGGATTTATTCGGAATATACCCTGAAGATAAAAAAATCTTTGACTTCAATATGGAAATTAAACCGCAATACAGACAAAAAAATTTATTTTTTGGAGAATTGCTAAAAATAAAAGGCATTATTGAAATGCTTGAAAATAAATTTAAAACAATTGAACTTACATCAAAAGAAACTGCGGTATATTTTCACTCAAAATTTCTTTTTGAACCCAATATCAAATCATTTACACAAAGAGACTATGCATTAAAGACTATAGCAAACAACAGACAATCTGGATTCGAAGAGTTCTCAAACAGAGCAGAACTCATACAAGAATCAATTCGTAACAGAGAAGACAACGAAACCAAAAGAAATTTGTGTAAAATTACAACCAACCTTGTACAGGAATATATAAACAAAGTTTTATCATCAGGAAAAGATAATTACAAAAACCATTTGTTTGAATTTCCGATTGATATGGTTTTAACTAAAGAAAAAGTTGAGCAAAACAGCACATTTTTTAACAATTTATTTAAAAAACATGGTATTGACTATAACATATAACAATAAAGGTGAGAAAATTGGACATTTCATTTACAGGCATAAATAATTTATATATAGGAAAAAAAACTTATTCAAAAGTTGGAAGCTATTTATCTAATGATTCCAAATTAAAACAAGGCAATAAAAATTATACAATAATTAAAATTTCAGCAGACTTAACTGATGATCAAAACGGTTCTGATTTGACAGATTTTAAAACAGCACTGTCAAAATGCAGACCTTGCTATCAGATTAACTGTATAAACAAAGAACAACCAAATAAAATAGAATTATTAGTTAAACGTAGTGATATTCAAGACGATATAGGAAAAAGTTCCCACTCAATATTTTCTATAAATAATTATGAAATAATGCTGGATGAAAAACAAATACTGCCATTATTCACATATATGGCCAAATTAACAAGAAAAATTGCAAAATTGCAAACCACATCCGAAAATCAAAAATATTATGCTAACCTTGCGAATAAATATATTGATACTGAGGCTAGAAATTTCATTGAAACATATTAAAAAATCTCCATAATAAAATGGAAATTAACAAAATATAATTCTAAAAATTATTCATTTTTCCATTGAAAATTTCTTCTGCCTCTTCATATCTCATTTTTATAGCAATCTTCCTACTTAATAGATAAAATTTTTACAAGGCGAAAAAATTACCCGCATGAAATATTTCACCATCAGCAATCTCTTTATATAATTTCTCGGCATCATTACATAATCATAAATAATAAAATCTATTTTTTACTAGGTTACACTATTGACTGAGAGTTACTCTAATATAGTAATATAAAAATGAATAAAAGAGGAGGTAAACATGCAAAAAAAAATTCTAATAATATCTACAAGCTTACGACCAAATGCAAATTCTGAAATTTTAGCACATGAAACAGAAAAAGGAGCAAAAGATAGTGGACATGAAGTTGAATTTGTTACATTGAAAGATAAAACTATAAAATTTTGTAAGGGATGTCTTGCCTGCCAAAAGTTAGGCAAATGTGTCATCGATGACGATGCTAATGAAATAACAAATAAAATGAAAAATGCTGATGTTATAATCTGGGCAACCCCTGTTTATTATTACGAAATGTCAGGACAAATGAAAACCCTTATAGATAGAGCAAATTCATTATTTGCAACAGGACATAAATTTAAGGAAGTATATTTAATAACAACATCAGCTGAGAATTCAAAAGGTATTATCCAAACTGTAATTAATGGTTTGAATGGTTGGATAGCTTGTTTAAACGGAGTTAAATTATGTGGCTATTTAGAAGCCGGGGGGCTGGAAGAAGCAAATGACGCCGCAACAAAAAAAGATTTACTAACTCAAGCATACAATATGGGAAAAAATTTATAATATTTCATAAAGTTGCAGGAAAAATATTCCTGCAACTTTATCAACTAAAATAATTTTTATCAAACCTCTTGGATATGAACTTCCCAAAGCATTCGTCCAAAACCTGTTTTTTTATCAATATATTCTACGCAATCTTTATCCAATATTCTAAACTGTTCACCGGACGGGTATATAACTTCTTGGTTATATCCAAGATTATATGCCCGTGAAATTTCTGATTTTGGGTGGATTATAAATTTAATATTTTGAGATACTACATGATCTCCATACCCCATCTCTGCATAATGTTTATGCGTAGAACAACATAAAACGTCTTTTAATGTATAAACATCACCCTTTTTAGGTAATACATTAATTACAAAGTCTTCAGGATTAGCCATTCTAAACCAATGATATACCGGTTCAATATCAAAATCTTGTTTATAATCTTTTTCCGCAATAGTTTCAAAAAAAGACTTTGTTTTAATAGGATGTTTTGCACTATAACGTCCACCCAAATTCATTACAGCAAGTTGAACATGTCTGTTCGAAAAGATAAAACCTCCCAAATGAGCTTGCTGCCAAGCTTCATAAATTTCCATATCAGTAGCTTCAGCAGAAAGCTTTGACATCCCCTCAACATCAGCCTCATTATATCTTTTTTGATAAATTTGAAGCTCGCTAATTGCTTTAGCACGAAGAAATCCTGTTAAAGAATAATTATCCTCGGATACAACAGTATTTCTATCATACTTTAATTTTGATTTAATATTTTTTATTCTAAAATCTTCCAACTGCTGAGTTCTTAACTCCCTTCTCCTCACTATTTTTTTTCAAATACGATGTTATATCCTCACTGTCTTTTTGCGGAGTTTTTTCTGCTATATGTAATAAAGTTAAAAACATTTTATTATACTGTTTTTCCATTTCTAAAACAGAATTGATACTTCCTTTACACTGTGGAGGTTTAATATCTAAACCATTATCTAATATTTTTTGCAACAAATCTATTATATTCTCACGTGATAGATTAAAACCATCCTTTTCTAACTGTTTAATTTCTTTTATAAATTCTTTTGCCAGAGTTTTTGTTGATGGCATATATACATATCTACCATTATTCGTAATTCCAGCCTCCAAACGCATTGAAAGATTTTTGAGCACCGCGTCGGAATTAAATATTTTATCTTGATAAATTAATTTTGTAATTCTAGATAAATATTGTGCTAAATCCTCATTTTGTATTGGTCTCTTTTCTAGCTCAACCAAAACCTTTTTCATATAAATTTTACGATTTATTAAAGTCTGAGCCAGAGAAGTATCATCAACAGCATTTTTTATATCACTATCGGAAATATTACAAACCCTTTTAAAAGAATTCACCAGTTCTTCATGCGTGATAGAAGCATATAGCAATGGCTTTAACAATGGTTATGACCGGAATTGTAATGATATTTTTCCATATTCCGTTTGCGGGTTCATTCTTGTTGTTTATGATTTCAATTTTTATTTCACTGCTTGCAATAGTTGGTGTAGGGCTTTATATTTCGGCAATCTGCAACACGCAGCAGCAGGCAATTCTATCTGCAATGACATTTATGATGCCGGCGGTTCTGTTATCGGGTTTTATTTCTCCGATAGATGATATGCCTGCCGCACTGCAATATTTAACCTGGTTAAATCCGGTCAGATTCTTTATGGTTTTAACCCGCGGAATATTTCTCAAAGGCATGGGAATTGAAGACGTTATAACAAATTTAATACCTTTGATAATTATTGCCTTAATTACCCTAACCCTTGCCGGCAGAACTTTTAAAAGAAAGCTGGGATAAATAAAAATAAAACTCAGAGGGGATGGGATTCGAACCCACGGTGGAGTTACCCCCACACAACCTTTCCAAGATTGCACCTTAAGCCACTCGGACACCCCTCTATTCAGTTTTATTTACTATTTAATTATCCTTTAAATGCTGCGTTTCGTCAACCTGTAATATTTCTTGTTGATAATATTCTTCAGTTTTTTCCATACTATATATTTTTGCATCAGCAAGCCTTGCAAGAACTTTAGCATAATCTGTGCAACGCTTACCCTTTATTCCTTCTGTTTCCATCTGTATAGTTCCGTCAGGAAATAATCTTATTTTCATTTTACCCATAAATTTTATCTCCTAAACATCTATTGTTAATACAATCGAATTATCATCAAGAACAGCTTCACTCTCAAGTCGCATATTTTCTTTATCCAGTCTTTCTTTTATCTTATTATACGTCATTTCTTGAATATTTAACCCGTACTCTTCATTCAAATCATTAATTACATCTTCACACTCGCCCTTATCTGAGACTTGAGTGATATCAAGAGTATAAGCACCATTACCTTCTTTTTTATAATATACCATCTCCATACCAAAAAGTTTGCATGAAATTTCATCATTAGACTCAACAAGCTCCTCTGCACCGTGTTCAGTAAGAGTATTTAAGAGCATTCCTTTATCCGTATAATTGGTGTTATATGTATACACGATAGTTGATTGTTCATTAATTAAACGTAAATCTCTTCCTGCAGCTATATTCATCTTTCTAAATATAATTTCAGCCTCTTTAGCTATAGCAGCATTATTGATTCCGGAAAACTCAGCAACATAAAAACCATCTTTCATAACCCAATTTAATGTTGCATCACTATTTTTCAATGGTGTTTGCGAATTTCCTTCATAAAACAGATAATTTGATTTTCTTAAAAATGTTTTTAATTCACCTTTTTTAATATTTGTTTGAATTCTTAAATTTGTAAGACTACCATAAGTAATATTTGTCCCCTGAGATTCTCCAGACAAACCTATATTCAAAATAGATACAACCTGTTCTACTTCCAGCACAAACGTATTTTCTGCTTCTGGCTTATAATATTTTACATTTTGACCATTAAGTTGTGCTACAACTTCATTATTTGCAGTTAAATATATGTGCTGAGCACCTTCTTGCTTTAATTTTTTATAAATATCTTTAACATTGGAATATGATGTATCGTAATTATAATAAAAGAATTCACTTGATTCTATCAGACGAACATTTCTTGCTGAAATAGCATCTAAAGTTTGAAAATAATCTTCACCAAAAGATTGCAATTCCTCAGCATCAGAACAACCGTAAAGGGTAGCAACACAATATTTTCCTCTGGTATACCAATCCACCTTCAAACCATTTTGTAAAATATATGCATTTGGTTTTACCTGTTCTGCAGAAATTTGTGTCATAAATTCTTTCAATTCCGGCAGCAAAAGATTAGTCAAAACCCTGATTGACCTTAGATGCTGGGTCGCAACGGTTTCATTAACCTTCTGTTCTTCTGAAGCCATTTTTAATTTTTCTTTTTTTGCTTCCTCAGGACTTATTAAAAAAGCCATAGGATATGCCATTAAAGTAATAGACAACTTTATTCAAACCTCTCTAATTATACATCCAAAGCTCTGCCACCACGCGATGAATTTATATCATCATCATTGTCCGCCTGTGTAGCATATTCAGCCATATCATCTTTCTTAGTTGCAGCAACGGCTCTTATATTTGCCCACTGGCGAAGAGATAATATTTGTTCCTTTTGTGTAACTGATAATGGAACAACATTCTTAATAGTATTTGTCAAATCTGAAAATTCTAGAGGACGACTATTAAAAAAGGCTTCATACAACGCCGTAATAACAACTTGTTCTATTTCCGCACCTACAAAGCCTTCTGTCATCTGTGCTAATTGCTTGTATAATTCATCATTAACTACAAGTTTGCTAGCAACATCTTTATCTTTTAAACGTTTCAATAAATGAAGCTTAAAAATTTCTTCTCGTTCTCTTTGGGTTGGCAAATCTACAAAGAAAATTTCATCAAATCTACCTTTACGCAATAATTCTGCGGGAAGGCTGCTTATATTGTTTGCAGTTGCTATTACAAATACTGGCGCAGTTTTTTCTTGCATCCAAGTTAAAAATGTACCAAAAATTCTTGATGAAGTCCCACTATCACCATTAGAATTCATTCCACTCAAACTTTTTTCAATTTCATCAACCCATAATATTGAAGGAGCAACAGCTTCAGCAGTTTTTATTGCTTTTCTCATATTTTCTTCAGAGCTTCCAACAATTCCGGAGAAAATTTTTCCAAAGTCAAGTTTTAACAGAGGTAATTGCCAAGCTGCACTCATAGCTTTTGCGGTTAAACTTTTCCCGCACCCCGGAACTCCGGTTATCAAAACTCCTTTAGGCGCAGGTAGACAATATTTTTTTGCAGATTCGGACCAGGAATTATTTCTTTTTTTAAGCCAATTTTTTAGATTTTCAAGACCTCCTACATCTGCAATTTTGATATCGGTATTAATAAATTCCAAGATTCCGGTTTTCTTAATAACCTGCATTTTTTCGCTCAAAATTATTCCTAAATCTTGCCCATTCACCTTACCATCATTAACCATTGCCAAAGCAAAAGCATTCTCTGCTTCCTGCAAAGTCAAACCCATAGCAGCCTTGCATAAACGTTCCTTACCTTCTTCATCCAGACCGGTTGTATCAATTTGCTTATTTTGAATAATCATTTTATCAAATTTTGCTTTGATTTCTGATAGTGTAGGTAACGGCATATCGACAATAGTAATTTCTTTTTGCATAGTCTCAGGAATAAGAAGTTCTGAAGCGACAAAAATAACATTTTTTCTAAATTTACTAGTTTTTAAGTCTAAAATATTATCACGAAGGCGCCTTACCACATTATAATCAACCTGACGACCTTTAACTCCGAAATATACATGAAAATCACACATTATAAAAATAGCATTTTTATTGCATTCTTTTATAAAATCAATAGCCTTGTCAGGACTATTCGTACCATCTATCTTCTGTCCGTCAAGAATAAACCCGTTTGTCTGTGTCCAAACATAAACATCTCTTGGTACCCTAATTAATTTTTCTGATTTAGCAATTTTTTTTATAAGATTTACAGCTCTTTCTTCTTCCCATGTTGTTATATATATATATGGAAATCTTGCTCTAAATAATCTTGATAGTTGTAATACAATTTTATTTTCCATCTAAATAACCTCATTTGTTACTATTTTACATTATCTTTACCTAGTTGTAAACAAAAATTTTTGTCTATTCTCTCAAAATTTCCCATACCATTAATTTCTAATCTACCATCAGGAGAAATTCTCATTTCTATTTTATTTTTATACTTATTTATTTGACTTTTTGAATAAAAATCACTTAAAAATATATATCGCTGATTTGAAGAACCAACCCACGGGCGGGACAAGTCATAATTTTCTTTCTCAAACCCGCCATCAATTAATAAATCAATATTATTTAAAAAAGAATTTATGCTTCTATCGTTTTTTTCTCGAAGTTGCTCTATTGTATAACCCGTAAAACAAACAACAGACAAACCCTCATATTTAATTTTCTCGGAAAGAATAGAAAGCTCTGCGGCTTGTTCGAATGGCTCTCCGCCCAAAAAGGTTACCCCTTCTATTTTATCTTTTTCAAGTTTTATAAGATTGAATAAATCTTCTATACTATATTTTACTCCAACACCGAAAGCCCAAGTTTCCTTTGCCCAGCAGCCAGAACAGTGCTTTTTACATCCCTGTGTCCATATACAAAACCTGGTACCAGGTCCTTCAACATTTGTATTCTTTAAAATTTTATAAACATCAATCATTAGATATCTATAACTCTACCTTCATCGTCATCATTACCTTTTCGTATTTCAGGCTCTTTGACATCAATCATCGATTTTATTTTTGAAACAAAGTGCTCTTTTACATTTGCTACTTTGAAAAAATCATCTTCATTTTTAAAGAATCCGTTTAAATCTCTATATTCAACTATTTTCTTTGCCAAAATTATATTTATTCCTGGTAAGATTGCAAGTTCACTTGAAGATGCCGAATTAACATTAATTTTTTTATTTGGTCCGGCAGAAAGAGCATCCTGCATGTCTATAAATTCTGGAGCCGGCATTTCGCGTTCTTTTATTTTTTCAGGTTCTTTTATATTATTAATATCAACAAAATTTGCATTATATGCTCGTTGATGTTCCAACCCTAAAGCATAAGTATCAGGCTGAATATTATTTATATCAACAAATTTTGGACCACTATTAGAAGAATCTATTTTTATCTCAGTTTCCTTAACTTTCTCTTCTTTTTCTACTTTGGACTTAATTGTAATGACTTCAATTTTTGTATCGTAACTAAAAAAAGAAACCAAAGAATCAAGAGAGACAAAACTATCAAATATACGACATACCTGATTCCAGCACTTGTTTATATTAACCCTATTTTCTTTTGTAATAGAAAATGTACGTTTTTCTCTCTTTCTATTAGCTACATTATCAATAACTACCAATTTTTCGTCCGGAGTGTACTTTACTGTACAGTGATCATTGCATATTGTATATTGATTAAACACAAATTTCTTTGGAACAAATTTTATACTTCCTTTATACAATGCGTCCATAAAAAAATGACGTAATATAAGCCCAGGAATAAGTGCTACTAAAAATAATGCCAATATAAAATTTGCCAGTTGTACAGAAAGGATGTACAGTGCAACATAAGCAAGAATAATAAGGCCTATAAAATTTCTTAAACGCTTATTCATACAATAATAACATACCACAGAATCTAATTTAGCAATGATATAAATAGATGATTTTATATATAATTTTATAAATCTACAATACGTCCTTCATTATCACTATCCGCTTCATCAAAATCTTTTGAAGCTCCAATAACAATCATAGATTTAATTTTTAAGCTAAAATGTTCTTTAACTTTTGCGGCTTTAATAAAAGCATCTTCGGATTTAAACGGACCATTCAGATTTCTATATTCAACTATTTTTTTTGCACCGACAATATTAACTCCCGGCAAAACTGATAATTCTTCGGCTGTTGCAGAATTAACATCTATCTTGGATATATTTGCCACAGCATCAAAACTCTCATCTTTATTTTCTACTATATCATTATCCTCTTTTAAAATATTATTAGAAGATTTAACCTCCGCAATTGACTTCTTTGAGATATTTTTATCAGATTTTTCAATAACAGCAGAGCCGCCAATTTTTGAATCACTATCTTTATTCGTTTGAGTTTCTTTTTTGTCAAAAGTTATAATATTAACATTAATCTCTATTGTAAAAAATGCAGCCAAAGAATCCAAACAAGATGTTTCATTAAACATACCACAGATATTGTACCAACATTTATTAATTTTCATATCTCTTTTAGCAATAACAAACATTCGTTTTACGTTATCAACATTATAATTATTATCCATAACAACAATTTTTTGTCCAGGAGTAAGAATAACAGTACAATGTTTATTTTTAATTGTGGTATTATTCACCACAAAAGTCTTTTGAACTCGATTAATACTAAAAATCTCATAAATTTTATCTAAATACAACCAACGCAAAATGAGAAAAATAACAAGAATAATACTTGCTGCAATTAAAAGAGTTTTTCCCGCAGGAGACGTAAAAAAACGAAACAAAAAATATATAAGAAGGCATATACAACCAGCTACAAATTGTTCTGTTGAATATCTACGATAGTATCTCATAAATTTATTATATAACATAAATCCATTTTCATCACCTGATTTAAAAGAATGAGTTTATGCTAAGATAAGTTTATGAAAAAAAATATTTTTAAAGACTTCAAAACACTACATGGCACTATAAAAATTCCAGCAGATAAATCCATTTCACATAGAGCTGCAATTTTAGCATCCTTAGCCAATGGAAAATCTACTATTAAAAATTTTTCATCAGGTCAAGATCCAAATTCTACCCTAAATGTTTTAAAAAATCTCGGAATTGAAATTGATAAAGATTTTAAAACTTCAACACTAAAAATCAACTCAAACGGAAAATTTAAACCTGGCAATGTTATATTGGATTGTGGTAATTCTGGAACAACTATGAGACTTATGTCAGGAATACTTGCCGGTCAAAACTTTGATTCAACACTAATCGGAGATGAAAGTCTCTCAAAACGCCCTATGGGACGAATAATTGAACCATTAAGATTAATGGGTGCACAAATTGAATCAAACTCTAACAAAGCCCCGATAAAAATACATGGTTCCAAATTAGAAGCTATCAATTACTCATCTAAAATTGCTTCTGCTCAGGTTAAATCTTGTATTTTACTTGCAGGTCTATTTGTAAATGAAGGTACAACAACATATACTGAACCATACCTTTCTCGCAACCATACTGAATTGATGTTACAATACATGGGAGCTAACATAAAAATAAACGGATTAACAACAACAATAAAAAAATCCGAACTAAATCCAATTGAAGTTGAAATTTTTGGAGATATATCATCTGCAGCATATTTTATAGTTGCAGGACTCATAACTCCCAACAGCGAAATCACCTTACACAATGTAGGCCTTAATCCCACAAGAACCGGAATTATAGACATCGTCAAGAAAATGGGCGGGAACATAGAAATATACAATGAGCATACAATCTGTTCTGAACCGGTAGGTGATATAAAAGTCTCATATACAGAAAACCTAAAATGTTGCAATATTTCAGGAGATATAATTCCTAAACTAATTGATGAAATACCGGTTATAGCCGTTTTAGCAACACAAGCAGAGGGTACAACTGTAATTTCAAATGCTTCGGATTTAAGAAATAAAGAATCCGACAGAATTTTTACTATTGTAAAAGAGCTCAAAAAAATCGGCGCAAATATAGAAGAAACACCAGATGGAATGATTATTCACGGGAAAACTCAACTTTGTGGAGATAATATGGTTGAAACATACTGTGATCATCGATTGGCTATGAGTCTATATGTGGCAGGACTGGTTTGTAAAAAAGAAATTTGTATAAATGGATTTGAATGGGTAGATATATCTTTTCCGGAATTTAGTCAAATATTTGAACAGTTAAAACACTAGAGCTAAAACTATTCTTTTACACCACCTTGCAAAATATCGTTTATAAAATATTTTTTTCCCAAAAGAAAAACTATAACTACAGGAATTGTACAAATAACAGAACAAGCTAACAAATCCCCCCAAAGAGTAATTTCTCTAAAACTACCCTTAAATACAGCAAGTCCAACAGGCAATGTCCTCATTGATTCTGTATTAGTAACAATTAAAGGCCACATAAAACTATTCCAGGTTGTTACAAATGTAAAAATAGACAATGTCGCAATCACTGGGACTGCTACAGGTAAAATAATTTTAACAAATGTTGTAAAGATATTACATCCGTCAATTTTTGCAGCTTCCTCTAAATCTCTAGGAATCCCTAAAAAATATTGCCGCATCATAAATATCCCAAAACCTCCAAATAAACCTGGCAATATTAATGCTTGATAAGTATTTATCCAATGTAAATACCGCATTAAAAAAAATAAAGGAATAATATTAACTTGTGGCGGAACAAGCATAGTTATAAGAATTATTAAAAAGAACACATCTCGGTATTTAAACTTTAACCTAGCAAACGCATAACCGGCAAAAGCTGAAATTATAACCTGACCAAATGTAGTTACAGTAGCGACAAATAAACTATTTATAAAATACTTCCACAAAGGGATTTTATGAAAAACATCAATATAATTCTTGTATGTCAATGGAGAATAAAAAAATTTACCCCCCTGATTATATATTTCGCCATTTGGCACAAAAGACAAATTTAACATTGCGAAAAAAGGATACAACATACTGATAGCAATAACAATCAAACAAAAATAACCAAATATTTTACGCCAATTTTTCATAAGAAAATTATATCAAGGATACCACGCATTTCAAAATATATAATAAGATTTATTTCAAAAGATAAAAAAAAAGAATACTAAAATTTTAACTTTTGCAGTATAATCAGCCTATGAAAATTTTAGATAAAATTAATATAAATCAAGAATCAAAAATCTATATTGCAGGTGCAATATACTCAATTATTGCATTATTTATAATAACGGCTGTAATTTTTATTGCACTAATTGCCGACAAACTTGATATAGTAATGAGCCAACCTGCAAAAGAAACTTATACATACTTCATTTCAATAATTGACCGAGTCCTGGCATTTATAACAATAGTTTTAATAATTCCTATCTCTGTATATCAATTGATATCAAAAAATAAATCTAAACTTGATAAATCTATAAGTATTATCGTTTCATTTATTCTTATTGCTTTTATTTCAATATTCTTTGGCGGGGAATATTACTTCTTGAAAAAATACAAAGATGGAGAACTCAGTTATTCTAAAATGTTCTGCAAACCTACAATAGAAACAAAAATTTTTGATATAATTATTAAGCAAAATGGAGAAATACCTCCAACTATGTGCATTTCACCAAGTCAAAGACCTAAAAAATTAAATAAAAGTTAATTTACAATGACTTTGTTAAAAATAACGTTAAAATAAAAATAGAGAAATTTATTTTGAATGGAGTTGATGTATATGTTAGATTTTGACAAATTTACAAACTATTCACAAGAGATAATATCAAGTGCAAGCAATTTGATGAATTCGTATCAGAATTCACAAATGGAACCAGAACATATTATGCTTGCGATGATTAAAGATGATGGGATTATTAAAGACTATCTTACCGAACTTAAACTTTTGAATCAAAACTTTATTAATAAAATCATATCAAAAATAGAATCTTTTCCAAAAATTTCAGGACCAATTAACCCACAAAGTTTATATCTGTCAAATGATACCAGAAGATTATTGGAATTAGCAATCGAAGACAGTCAAACTCTCAAAGACGATTATGTTGGAATTGAAGCCATACTTCTTGCTATGACTAAACTCGAAAACAGTAATATAAAATCATTACTGGATAACTTCAATGTTAATTCAACATCTATTTTAAATGTAATGAAAAAAATAAGAGGAAATAAAAAAGTGGATACAAAAAATGCAGAAGAAAATATGAAAGCTCTTGAAAAATATTCAACAGACCTAACTGAACTGGCTAAAAAAGGTAAATTAGATCCTGTAATTGGCAGAGATGAAGAAGTTCGAAGAATTATTCAAGTATTAAATAGACGAACTAAAAATAATCCGGTTTTAATAGGTGAACCTGGAGTAGGGAAAACTGCAATAGTAGAAGGTTTAGCTCAACGTATTGTAAGAGGGGATGTACCTGAAAGTCTTAAAGACGTTAAACTAATTTCACTTGACCTCGGTGCGCTTGTTGCAGGTGCAAAATTCAGAGGCGAATTTGAAGAACGATTAAAAGCCGTATTGAAAGAAGTAGAAGACTCAAACGGAGAAATTGTTATGTTTATTGATGAATTGCATACTGTTGTTGGTGCAGGAGCAACTGAAGGTTCTATGGATGCCGGTAATTTATTAAAACCAATGCTTGCCCGAGGAATTCTAAGAACAATAGGAGCAACAACTATTAATGAATATAGAAAATACATTGAAAAAGATCCTGCTCTGGAAAGAAGATTTCAACCCGTTATGGTAGATGAACCGTCTGTCGAAGATACAATCAGTATATTAAGAGGCTTGAAAGAAAAATATGAAGTTCACCATGGAGTCAGAATTTTGGACAGTGCAATTATTGAAGCTGCAAAACTTTCTGACAGATATATAACTGACAGATTTTTACCGGATAAAGCCATTGATCTTATCGATGAAGCCGCAAGTTCTCTTAGAATCGAAATTGATTCAATGCCTGAAGAAATTGATTCCATGATGAGACAAAAAATACAATTAGAAATTGAAAGAGAGGCTTTAAAAAAGGAAGACTCTGATGAAGCTAAAGAAAAATGCGAAGATATAACAAAACAAGTTAAAGTACTGGAAGACAAAATAAATGTTATGAAAGCACAATGGGAACAAGAAAAAGCTTCCATTACTTCAGAAGCAGATATCAAAGATGAAATCAACAAGGTAAAAAATCAAATCGAAGAAGCTGAAAGAAATACTGATTTGCAAACTGCAGCTGAATTAAAATATGGCAAACTTCTGGAATTGGAAAAACAATTAAAAGCTTGCCAAAACAAAGAAAAAGCAGATAATAGTTTACTGAAAGAAGAAGTTACTGCTGCAGATATCGATGAGGTTGTTTCAAAATGGACAGGAATCCCTGTTACCAAACTTGTTGAATCCGAAATGCAAAAACTCCTAAATATGGAAGAAATACTACATCGAAGATTAGTCGGACAAGATGAAGCCGTTGATACTGTATCAGATGCTATCCGTCGTGCACGTTCAGGATTAAAAGATCCTAAACGTCCTATTGGAACATTCTTATTCTTAGGCCCTACAGGTGTTGGAAAAACTGAACTTGCAAAATCCCTTGCCGAATTTATGTTCAATGACGAAGACGCTCTTATACGTATTGATATGTCTGAATATATGGAAAAACATAATGTTGCAAGACTTGTAGGAGCCCCTCCAGGATATGTAGGATATGAAGAAGGTGGACAATTAACTGAAGCGGTTAGAAGAAAACCATATTCAGTAGTATTATTTGACGAAATTGAAAAAGCTCATCCGGATGTATTCAATATTATGCTGCAAATATTTGATGATGGGCGTCTGACTGATTCAAAAGGAAGAACTATTGATTTTAAAAATACCCTAATCATTATGACAAGTAATATCGGTTCTGATATAATTCTTGAAAATACATTGAATTCAATGCTATCCCCTGAAGAATATAACGATACAAAAGAAAAAGTTTTAGCTGTATTAAGACAACAATTCAAACCGGAATTTCTAAACAGAATAGACGAAACTATATTCTTTAAAGCGCTAAATCTACAACAATTAAGCAAAATTGTTGATATACAAATGGATTATTTAAGGAAGCTTTTAAAAGATCAAGAATTAGAGTTTGTTATTACTGATGATGCTAAAGAATATCTTGCAACTCAGGGATTTAATCCTATATATGGAGCAAGACCATTAAAACGTGTTATTCGTCAAATGGTCGAAAATCCTCTATCTAAAATGATTCTTGCACAACAATTTAAAAAAGGTGATAAGATTAAAATTGATTTAGATAACGACAAACTTATGTTTCAAAAATACTAAATAAATGTCAAAAGCCTCTACAATGTATATTGTAGAGGCTTATACTTTTTTATAATGCTAAGTATAATTAAGCTAAAAGAGCTTCAACAATTTTAGCATTAGTTTCATTTCTTCTTTGAGATAAAATATATTTTTCAACTGTTTCACAAATTTCTTTTTCACTTACTGTTAAACATTTTACATTATCTAAAGAATCTACATAAGCTTTTAATGTAATCATTTCATAATCTTTTCTCATAATTTATCCCCTTTTCTCTTTTTATTTTTATTTCCCTTACATATATATAAAGTATTTTTTTAACTAAAAATTGCCTATTTTTTATCTATAAAGTATATACCTCGTTACATTTCTTAATATGAATAAAAAATAGAGTTCAATATTTGAACAAATCATGAATCTAATCGTTATATAAATGTAGGATAAATTAGAAAGAAAAAGGAGGGTTATAATGATAAAAAAAATTATGGTACTAATATTCTGTCTATCAATAACTACCCCTTGTTTTGCTTTTTGCAGACATAATAAAATGTACACTCACCGCTCTTATAACTCTCCTAATTATACATATATTGTTTATGATAACAACCATCACAAATACAAAAAACATTCGCATCGAATATCAGATAGAACAAAAGTACTAGCTACAGTAAGTGGGATTGCAGGTGCTGCAGCCATAATTTCAGTAATTTTAGACTAATATTAAAGACTAAATTAAATATATCGGGATACTTCATATATCTTTTTACCTATGAACCATACATATCAAAATATATTATTTACTCCATTAATCTTAATCCCGAACTCCATAAATCACCTTATTTCATAAGGTGATTCTTTTATTTAATTATTTGTAATATTTATATTAAAAAGTATAAAAAAAATATATGTTCAGTTTTATTAATAAATACACAAATAAGGAGATATTTATGGAACTAGGAATTGAACCGATTAGACAATATCATAACCAAAGAATAAACGCACAAGTAACAAGACATGAACTGGATACACGATTTTATCCGGATGATTATGGCGAATATTCTTATGCCAGACACCTTGAAGATACTATACAAAAACCTACCGTAGGAATGCTTGCAATGCAAGAAGCAAAAAGAAAACCTTTACTAGACTATCCGTATCATTTTGAACGTAATCAGAAAATTCTTGAAAATAAAAGCGCAGAAGTACAACTATTAAAAAAGACACTCAATGATACGATAAAATTTCTATATCCAAGAACAGAAAAAATAAGAGAATTTATTATAGAACATAACCGATTAGAGTTTGATAATATAAAAAAATCAAAAGGATACAATTGGTTTGATAAATTAAAACTATTTTTAAAAAAATAAACTTTCAACTACATAGAAAAAGGGCTGCTATTGCGGCCCTTTTTGTTATATGTAATATTTCTTAATAAAAGACTTAAAAAATTAAAGATTACATTAGCTTAGTCCGATAGTAAAAATATAACTAATCAAAACTAATTTTTCCTCCTTTTCCCCTACTACTAAACGGAACCTTCAAGGTTCCTTTTTTATTAGTTAAACTTATTTTTAAATTCCTCTCTTAGCCAACAGCACCAAAATATAAATAACAGTGGAAGAATAATAAAAACAAGAGGATTATAATCATAAGCCTGCTCAAATTCCAAACGACTTAATGCTGCAACAGCTCTGGTTAAGCCACACCCCCAGCATTCGTGATGAAAAAAAAGTTTAAACAAACAAAAATTTTTAAAATGAGCAAAAGTAGCAAGATTAGCAGCTACAACAACCAACAATGGCAATATTGCAACAAAAAACTTTCTAATATTTTTATTCATTTTAGAACCTGACATTACAAACAATTATCAACAAGTACAAAATAATAATAATAAATTTTGCAAAAAGCAGTATCGGAAGTACCTGATACTGCTTTTTGCCGGATAAAACATTTTATTTACGGTGCTATTGGAGCATGACCGGAACCTGCCACAGATGCTGTTGCAGCAAAAATAGCAGATAAATACAATAAAATTACAATTATAGTAAGAACCGATACTGCGATATAAACATAACCAAGCCAATTGATTCTTTCATATAACTCTTCTCCATCATCATGAGTGAATTTTCCAAGAGCAATCATAATACCATCAATCAAAGCCCAAATATAACTAATTGGAGCTAAGCATCCGGTTATAGACATAGCAGCCATTGCCCAAGCTGAACCTGTTTTTCCAGTATAAAATCTATGTGCACCTAAATAACCAAAACTCCAGCACAACATCATAGTTGCAACCCAGTTTTTTCCCTCTAACTTGTTCAAAGTCAAATCAGAACCATACTCACTTACTGTCATCTAAATCTCCTTTTCTTTATACTTCACTAATAAGACGCCCCATTATGTAAATAACAGAACAAAAAAATTCTAGAACAATTATATGAATATGTAATCATCTGTTAAAAGTATATTTACTTGCCAGTAGAGCCAAATCCACCAATACCGCGAACAGTTTCAGACAATTCTGTTACGACTTTAATCTGGGCCTGCTCAACTTTTGCAATAACCATTTGCGCAATTCTTTCTTGAGGGTCTATCGTATAAGATTCATTTGACAAATTAACAACAGGAACACACAATTCCCCTCTGTAATCCTCATCAATTGTGCCAACACAGTTTATCAAAGTTATACCATGCTTTATGGACAATCCTGAACGAGGACGAATCTGTGCCTCATAACCGTGCTCTAACTCTATTTTTAACCCTGTAGGAATTAAAATTCTTTCTAGAGGTTTTAATGTAACAGGTTCAGCTATTGCTGCACACAAATCCATACCGGCTGCACCTGCAGTTTGATATTCCGGAACATATTGATTATGCTCCAATCTCTGTATTTTTAATACTGTCATAAAACTCTCCTTTTCTATTATTTAAATCTATTACTCTAAAAAATTTCGGAAATATGAGAAGGAACAGCTTCATAAATATCATCCATAGGCACTCTTTCCATTTTTGGGGCATTACTTATAATATCAAAATGTTTATTAAAATCATCTATACTATTCATTTTTAAAGATGAAGAATTCAACACTTTTCTTGATGCATTTTCTTTTGCATACTCAGCCATTGTTTTTCCAAAGAAACCTTTATCAAAAAAATTTAAACTATTTACTTTAATCATACATATCTCCTTTTATATCTGATAATAGCATAAAAACCCTGACAAATATTTTTTGACAGGGTTTTTATAAATTTTCAATTACATTTAAGCCCCTACTTTAGAAGATTTTAACTCTTCTTCTAGTTTAGCTAAAACCGCATCTAATTTTGATGAATCTTTAACTCCACCCTGAGCAAAATTAGGTCTTCCTCCGCCATTTGCACCAGTTGCCCTTGAAATTTCACCAACAATTTTACCGGCATTTATACCCAATTTGACAAAATTATCAGAAACTTTCACAGCAACAGTAGTTTCACCAGCAAGAATAATAATGCTATCACCTAATTTTTGAGATAAAAATTCCAAACCTATCTTTATAGAAAGAGGTTTTAATGCTGCAACTTTTGAAATAAACAACTTGCCGCCTTCAATATCTTGTGCTCGGGAAATAAATGTTGCAAATTTATTTCTTGTATTTTCTTCTTCAAGTTTTTCTACCTGTTTTTGCAACTCTCTGTTTTCTTCAGATAACTTATCTACTCTTTCAACAACATCATCAAAATGAGCTTTAAATTTAGCTGATAACTTATCAAGTTCAGCAGATTTTGCATTCAAATAATTAATGGCAGAAGCTGATGCTACGACTTCAATACGTCTAGTACCTGCTGCAATTGCACTTTCAGAAACTATCTTAACAACACGCAAATCTTTTAACAGCCTTGCATGAGTACCGGCACAGAATTCTTTTGAAATAGATTCACCGTCTTTTTCAATAGAAACAACTCTGACCGTATCACCATATTTTTCACCAAATAACGCTGTCGCTCCGGTTAATTCAGCCTCTTTAATACCCATAACCTGAGTATTTACGCAATAACCTTCACCAATCCATTTATTCATCAAATCTTCAACTTTTTTGATTTCATCATGAGACATAGCTCTTGAGAAGGTAAAATCAAATCTCATACGGTTTTCTTCAACCTGAGAACCCGCCTGCTTAACTTCATCTCCTAGAACTTTTACCAAAGCAGCCTGCAAAAGATGCGCTGAAGTATGGTGAACCCTAATTTCTTCTCTGCGAGGTACATCAATATATGCTTTAACAACATCTCCAATAATCACATCACCGTTCAACAATTTGCATCTGTGGACATATAAATCATTCACTTTAAACGTGGTTAAAACTTCAGCTTTAATATTACCACTTTCAATATAACCACTGTCTCCAACCTGCCCACCACATTCAGCATAGAAAGGAGTTTTATTTAAAACTATATCTACAAAACCATCACCCTCTATTTGAGCAAGAATTTTTGCATCAGAACATTCATTTTCGCTATACCCGATAAATTCAGTAGAACCTACCTCTTTTTCAATTTTAGCGTACTTCATATCGCCGGTTACACTAATTTTAGCAGTAGCAGCTTTTGCACGATCTTTTTGTTCTTGCATTGCGACTTTAAAACCTGCTTCATCAACATTCAACCCGTTTTCTTGAGCAATTTCTTTTGTTAACTCGAACGGAAAACCAAATGTATCATATAGCTTAAATGCACTTTCACCGTCAATATCTTTTTTAGAATCAATAAACTCATCCAGCATTTTGTACCCTCTATCAAGAGTTTTTGCAAAACGTTCTTCTTCCTTTTTAATTGTATCAATAACTTTTTGTTTATTTTTAATTAATTCAGGATAAGCCTCACCATACATATCAACAATGATATCAACCAATTTATATAAGAAAGGAAGTTCCATTCCTAAGATTTTTCCATGGCGTAAAGCACGTCTTAAAATCATACGAAGAACATAACTTCTTCCCTCATTACCCGGAATTACACCATCAGAAATCAGGAAAGTAACACATCTTGCATGGTCAGTGATAATTCTTAAAGAAATATCTGTTTTTTCAGATTTTTTGTAAGGTACACCGCTCATTTCAGAAACCTTATCCATAATAGGCTTCAAAAGATCTGTTTCAAAAGTTGAAGCAACGCCCTGACAAACCATTGTTATACGTTCAAGCCCCATACCTGTATCAACATTTTTCTTACCTAAAGGAGATTGATTACCTTCTTCATCCTGATATAATTCAGTAAATACAAGATTCCAAATTTCAACCCATCTGTCGCATTCGCAAGTATCAATACCACAGCCTCTAGGGTCATCACATTTATATTGTTCACCTAAGTCATAGTGTATTTCAGAGCAAGGCCCGCAAGAACCTGATGCTCCTGGAGGTCCCCAAAAATTATCTTTTTTCCCTTTACGTTTAATACGTTCAGCAGGGACACCTACACTTCTCCAAATATCATAAGCTTCATCATCTGTTTCAAAAATAGTAATCCAAAGTCTATCTTTATCAAGCTTTAGAACTTCAGTAACAAATTCCCAAGCCCATGGAATAATTTCTTTTTTATAATAATCTCCGAAAGAAAAATTCCCCAACATTTCAAAAAATGTATGATGACGAGGAGTCCTACCGACATTTTCTATATCAGAATCTTTTCCTCCTGCTCTTGCACATTTCTGACAAGAAGCAGCTCTAGGTGGTTCATACGGACAAGGAGTTATACCTAAAAATATTGGTAAAAATTGTAACATTCCAGCAGTTGTAAGCAAAACAGTAGGATTGTCAGGCACAAGGCTGGAACTTTCAACAATAGTATGTTGATGTTTAGTTTTAAAATAATCTAAATATAATTTTCTAATTTCATTTCCGGTTAGCATAATTTTATTTCCTATATTTAATAATCTTCTTATAAAATTATATCTTAAACATAAAAAAGGGATAACCCCTTATAAAAAAAATAGTAAAAATATAAATAATTATCTAATCAATAA
>CDZR01051308.1_pt1 | contig 146744 bp, 103 predicted proteins | sample 554781 | NCBI WGS metagenome assembly CDZR01 (sample SAMEA3182065, study PRJEB8094) | gut metagenome | biome: human; feature: gut; material: Stool; isolation source: human stools | place: Canada | collected 2013-01-28
AGAAATCACTTTAATTCCTATTTTTGTTCCTTATTTGTTTCTTAATTAAAATCACCTTTCTTATAACATATTGATTATAAAATATTTAAGTGTGTATTTTTAAGATGGTTAAGAATATTGCCAAATAAATGGAGTTTCTTTGAGGTTGTTTAACTATCATACTTGCTGTAGAAGCATAAATTAAACTTGAAAACGAGTCGTACATTATCTAATACAAGGGAAAAGTAGCAATATTGCCAAAAATTCCGTGTTGTATGTCTAGATTCTGATAGATTTGTATTAACTTCGTACGGTAAAAGTGGCAATGTTGCCAAAAAAAACTGTATAACAAAAGGGATTATGCAAATAAAAAGAGACTTCTATTTACAACAACTTGTCGATGGCAAGCAAAACGGATTGATAAAGATTGTAACAGGCATTAGGCGTTGTGGTAAGTCATTTCTTCTCTTTAAACTTTTCAGGCAATACTTGTTAGATGTAGGAGTAGATTCAGACCATATAATACAGATAGCACTTGATGATATTGAGAATGCAAACTTGCGAGAGCCTCTCCCATTATATAAATGTATTAAGGAAAAGATGACGGACGAAGAGTTATATTACATTCTGTTGGATGAAGTACAGCTTGTTACTCGATTTGAGGAAGTCTTGAACAGCTTGCTACGCATAGACAATGCAGATGTATATGTAACGGGAAGCAACTCGAAATTTTTGTCGAGTGACATTATTACGGAATTTCGTGGCCGTGGAGACGAGATACATCTTTATCCTCTTTCCCTTTCTGAGTACTGCGAAGGGACAGGCTTGTCCCCTGCGGAAGCATGGAAAGACTACTACACTTATGGTGGACTGCCACATACATTGTCGCTTGGTACAGAAAAAAAGAAGATCGATTACCTTAACAATTTGTTTGAAAGTGTTTATCTGATAGATATATTAGAACGTCAACGTATTAAAAATAAGGCTGAGTTTGAAGAGCTAGTCAAGATCATCGCTTCTGGAATAGGTGCCCCTACTAATCCAACAAAATTGGAGAATACTTTTAAGAGTGTAAAGAAGGTAAACATTGATTCCGTAACGATTAGTCGCTATTTGGGCTATATGCAAGATGCATTCTTGATAGAAAAAGCTGAAAGATACGATGTTAAGGGGAAAAAATACATTGGAAGCCTCGCTAAATATTATTTCACCGATATCGGTTTGCGAAATGCCATATTGGGGTTACGCCAACAGGAAGAAACCCACATTATGGAGAATATCATATACAACGAACTGCGCCGAAGAGGATGCAAGGTAGATGTTGGTATGGTTGAACAACGCTTCGTCGACAATGACGGCAAGTGGCAACGCAAGCAACTTGAAGTGGATTTCGTTGTGAATGAAGGTAACCAAAGATACTATATTCAATCAGCATTGGCTTTACCTGATGAGGAGAAACGTAAGCAAGAAATGGGATCCTTACTTAGAATTAAGGATTCTTTCAAGAAAATCATTATTGTAAAAGATGATATAAAACCATGGCGTGATGAAAACGGAATCCTTACAATGGGATTGTTGGATTTTTTAATGAATGCTGATAGTCTTAAACTATAAGCAGATGCTCATAACAAAGAAGCCCAAAAGAAAAAATGATAAAAGAAATAATAGAAGAGATTTTGCAGGCTATTGAAGATTCATTCGTAACAATAGCAAAAGATGATTACATCTCATATATCCTTTATATAGGTCGAGCAGATGTTATCCCTGAGCTAAAGGCACACTTTGGCACAAGTTGTGTTATTGATTACCAGCTTGATCGTTATTACGATAAAACGCGAGAGTTATTCTATCTTCATTATCTCAATCGAAACTACTCAAGAGAAGGTTTTAAATATGATGGGGAGGTAGGTATAGATGATTTATCAATAGAGATGATGATTTATTGCCATCTTTGGGACTCCTCATATTTCCTCAAATCACTTTATCGCTTGTCATGCATTTTGTGCAATGAAGGGTATCAATGGAATCCCAATATACCAGAGAATGGTAAGTATAAGTTTGTCAAAAACAAAATTATAACCCCATTACAAAAGAAAAACTTTTCTTTAGGTAACATTGTTACTAAAGCATTTGATTCAAATATTCGTAATGCTTTCGCTCATTCATTATATAACGTAGATATTAAATCTAGGAAAATATATACTAGGACAAAACTAGGAAATAAAACTTATACGTTCGATGAGTTTCAACGTCTTTTTTTATATTCAGTAATTTTGATGAATAGACTTCAGAATTATTTAGAGAAAAGTCATATTGAAGCAGCGAAAATGAATACAGCTATAACAGAGTCCTTTTTTACCCCTGATAGAGTGAAAGTCCAAGTTTACGCCAATATGGTAGACCGAGCAGGGCAAACATATCCAGAATTTAGGCTTGTCAAAATCAAAGAAGATAATGAAATGTAACATATTCCTGCGTAAACAAACTGTTTGAGTAATGGATATTCAGAAATAGGTACAGAATATCAAATAGAGATAACTCGCTGATTATCAACAAAAGTTTATAATAACAAAATATCACAGACTATCATTCTGTTGGTCTCGCGGGCATGTGGTTGGGAATGCTCATCTTCATTTCGGATTTAGTATGAACGGGCTGAATCCGAAAGTTGAGTAATTTATCTCTTTAATTTATAAAGCAGACGGGCAAGGCCATAGACATAACGACGAAAGCCTGGTTGGTAGGAAAGCAATCTATCGAACCATACAAGATGATGACCGATGAAGCGAACTACCATTCCTACATAAATCATAGCGAAGAGCGTACCTATGCCCACGATGTACCATTGCCACGAACCAAAGAATACATAACAGAAGATTACAGCTAACGCCACGAGTGTAGTGTCGACTAGAATCTTTACCTTTGGAAACTCCATGCCCGTCACCAAGCTAATCGCAACAGGAAAGCCTTCGCCTGGCATCGTGACAGAACCACAACGTACTTCCAAAGCAATGCCTATTCCGAGCACAGTGCAACCCATGAGCTGCGAAAGAGACTTCATACCCCATGTGAGGGGCGTGAGCCATTGCGTGAGAAACATGTTTAAGTCGATAAAAGAACCAAATACGAAACCAACTAAGAGTTGGAACAACTGTACGAGTTCAAACTTACGACGCAATACTGCTATCTGCCCCAATACCAAAATTCCATTCATTATATACGTGTATTGTCCAATGGTAAGAGCAGGCACACCGAGCTGACGTTTCCCAGCCGTTTCAAAGACATAGGGCAAAGTGGATATTACACTTGAACCTAACATACTGCGCACACAGACCGCAACGCCGAGCGTCATGATAAATAAAGAAACGAGTAGCCACATGTGCTGCCAAAGAAAGGATATTATTTTTTCTTTTTTAGACATACAGTTTCATATTCTCTTGAATAAAATCCCGATAAGCAAAGCGTAGAAAAACGCTTGCTTATCGGGAACTTAACTTGCAGTTTATCGCAAAAGAGCGAAAATTCTATTTCTTCTTTTTGGTAGACTTCTTTTTGGCCGTCTTCTTGGAAGTTTTCTTCGTAGACTTCTTCGTAGACTTCTTCGTAGTGCTCGTCTTCTTGGTAGTGGTCGTAGTAGTTACAGGATGGTAGTACTTCTTTGCTTCAGGAAGCCACTTTTGAATATTCGCAATACGCTTTGCATCTGAGGGATGATCGCTCAAGAAGGCGAGTTTCGTATTCGAAGAGCTAGCAGCCATACGTTGCCAAAAGTCAAGGGCTACACTAGGGTCGTAACCAGCCATAGCGGCAAAAACCAACCCCATGTAGTCGGCTTCGCTCTCGTTGTCGCGCGAATATTTCAGACTTCCCAGTTTTGTACCCAAAGAGAAGGCAACTTGGCTCAAGACAGAAGTCGTATTGCTCGCACCTGTAACACCAAGAATACCACTAAGCACTTTGACACCCATCTGCTGCTTTACCTGTGTGCTAAGTTGCTCAGCTGAGTGTTTTGCCACGGCATGAGCAATTTCATGACCTAGTACTATGGCCAAGGCTGATTCCGATTGTGTGATGGGAAGCAATCCTTCATATACCACAATCTTGCCTCCAGGCATACAGAAAGCATTGGCCGAATTATCTTGCACGAGATTAAACTCCCAACTATAGTTTTGAATAGCGTCAAGACGGTTGTTTTGTTTCAAGAAAGTCTCTACGGCATTCGCCAAGTTCTGTCCCACTTTCTTTACCAAAGCCGTATTAGTAGCATCGGTAGATATTTTCGCCGTCTTTAAGTAGCTTTGATATTCTTGCGAGCTAAGGCTGAGCACTTGTTCGTCGCTCACCCAAAGCCTTACCTTACGACCTGTGATAGGAACGGTAAACTTCGACTGTGCATTGACAGGAATAGTTGGTGCAAGCACGAGCATGGCCAACATAAGTAAGAGAAACTTTATCTTTTTCATTGCTTGTGTGAATAATATGATTGTATAGATTCATACGCTGGCGAATAATCTATTCGCCAACGGCTTTCCGTTCGGAGTTTTGAGCAGATATAACATTGAGGCCACCTCCCAAGATAGAAGTGGCCTCAATAGTAATAAAATTATAGATTAGTTGAACCAACGAACATAGCAGAAGTCCTGACGGTTGGGCAACTTCTTGTTCTTAGGATACATACGATAGGCTACCTTGTAAGAACCGGCAAGGTCGACACTCGCAGTGAGTTCGAAAGTATAGAGGTTGCCTTCGTGACCGACAACATTCATCGGGAATACAGAGTAAATATTCTCGTTACCCTCAGAACCAGTCATTACTACGAGGTCGATACCGATAGCATCGTCGAGGCCCTGTTCGTCTACCACGTGTTTTACAGAGAAGTCCTTACCACTAACGAGAGTGCCATTCTGAAGGTTCTCGCTGCGTTCGCTACTTACCACACGGATATTGTCCCAACGTTCAGCTACGCTTTCCTTCCAGTGAGCAATTTCTTTTGCTTCCTGATTGTCATTAGCAGAGAGTTTCTTGAATCGAGCTGCTTCAGGATTGTAGAAACGATCATAGTAGTCATCGAGCTGACGCTTCATGGTATACTGAGGAGCAATGCAAGCGATAGAATTCTTTACCGTGCGTACCCAGTTTTCAGAATATCCCTTACGATTACGTGCATAGTAGAGAGGGATGATTTCCTGCTCAAGCATAGAATAAATGGTAGAAGCATCGAGGCGATCTTGATGCTCTTGATTTTCGTAAGTACGACGGTCGGTCAGTGCCCAACCAGCGCCTTCACGATAACCCTCATACCACCAGCCATCAAGCACACTGAGGTTGATTACACCATTCATCAAGGCTTTTTCGCCTGAAGTTCCCGATGCCTCAAGAGGACGAGTCGGTGTGTTCATCCAGATATCAACACCCGATACAAGACGACGTGCGAGCTGCATATCGTAGTTGTCGAGGAAGAGAATCTTACCCATAAACTCGGGACGCTGAGAAATTTCGTAGATTTTCTTAATCAGACCTTGACCAGCGCCGTCGGCGGGGTGAGCCTTACCTGCGAAGAGGAACTGTACAGGATAGTCAGGATTATTGACAATCTTTGATAGACGGTCGAGATCGGAGAAGAGCAAATGAGCACGCTTGTATGTGGCAAAACGACGTGCGAAACCAATCAAGAGTGCGTTAGGATTGATCTTATCGAGTAGGCTTACTACCAATGAGGGATCGCCCTGATTGCGGAGCCAATTCTCGCGGAAGCGAGCACGGATATAATCAATAAGTTTGTTCTTCAGTGTAACGCGAGTGTTCCAAATTACTTCGTCGGGTACATTGTAAATCTTCTCCCAAATTTTGCTATTGCTCTGATCGTGGATATACTCCTTACCGAGATACTTAGCATAAACTGACTGCCATTCCTTGGCACACCATGTGGGGAAGTGCACACCATTGGTCACATAGCCAACGTGGCTTTCCTCGGGATGAGGATTGTAGATATCAAACCATTCGTCGTGGCTGCGCTCTGCATGGTTAAGACGATGAGCAGAAGGCATATAGCCCGGCCAAATGCCCTTAAACATCTGCTGACTTACGCGGCCGTGGAGCCAACTTACGCCGTTTACTTCCTGACAAGTTTTGCAGAGGAATGTAGACATACAGAACTTCTCACCTTTATCATCGGGATTGGTACGGCCGAGCCCAATAAAATCGTCCCACGAAATACCCAAGCGAGCGGGGAACTGATTCATATACTTATTGAAGAGACCTTCATCGAAGTAATCATGACCAGCAGGCACAGGAGTATGTACGGTATAGAGAGAAGAAGCACGAACGAGTTCAAGAGCTTCATCGAAAGTCAAGCCGCTTTCCACGTAGTCGGCCAAGCGCTGCACGTTGCAGAGAGCAGCATGTCCTTCATTGCAGTGGTAGATATCTTTCTTGATGCCCAACTTCTTGAGAGCGAGCATACCACCGATACCAAGCAAATATTCCTGCTTAATACGGTTTTCCCAATCACCACCATAGAGTGAATGAGTGATGCGACGGTCGAACTCAGAGTTCATATCGTTGTCTGTATCAAGCAAGTAGAGTTTGATACGTCCTACGTTGGCCACCCAAAGAGCAGCGTGAACCATAAAGTTGGGATAAGGCACGTCAACGATTACTTGATTGCCGTCCTTATCGAGTACACGCTCAATGGGCAGACGATCGAAGTCCTGCGCTTCATAGTTAGCAATCTGCTGACCATCCATTGAGAGAGTCTGAGAGAAGTAGCCAAAACGATAGAGGAAACCTACCGCACACATGTCAACATTGCTATCAGAAGCCTCCTTCAAGTAGTCACCAGCAAGAATACCCAGACCACCCGAATAAATCTTCAGCACATGATTCAAACCATACTCCATGCAGAAGTAAGCTACAGAGGCACGCTTGGCATTAGGCTTCACGTCCATGTACTTACGGAAGTCGGCATAAACCTTTTCCATACGAGCGATCAGTTCGTCATCCTTTGAGAGCTCTATCAAGCGGTCATAGTCCATGCTTCGAAGCAAGTCAATAGGATTTTTGTTGACCTTCTTCCAAAGGTCATCATCGAGGCTTGCAAAGAGCTGCTGTGCTTCCGTGTTCCAAGCCCACCAGAGGTTGTGTGCTAACTCGTCCAACTTCTTCAGAGCTTCGGGGATGTGGCTCTTTACGTTTACCACCCTCCATGAAGGTTGGTTGGCGTTGCTAATCTTTACGTTCATATAATCAAGAAGATTGAGCCGCGGCTGCCAACAACTGTAGCAGCGACGGACTACGTTATTATTAGAATTGTTTTTTCTTTGTTAGAGGTTTTCAGCCTAATCTGTGATTTATCGAAATAGAGCTATGTCTCTATGCTTCACCCATTTCTACGCGCTTAAACGCAAATTCGTAAGCATCGTAATAATACTTGATGAAATGCTTCCACTGTGCTTGATCGGCTAAACTTGCTGCACGACGACGCACACCTGTACGATTTTTGGCAGGCATGGCAAGCAAAGAAGTAATAGTCTGAGCCATCTGAGTGCACACTTCAAAATAGTTGCTATCGTCACGATGAATCACGCGCACACCATCTTCAAGTTGTCCCTCATGTCCGAGAACGCTATCCACCCACTGTCCGAAGCCACTCAAATCAGTGGTCACACAGGGAGTGTGGAATGCGCAACTCTCGAGCGGCGTATAGCCCCAAGGCTCGTAGTAAGAAGGATAAAGCGCAAGGTCGTTGGCTGCTAACAGATGGTAGTAAGGCATATTAAAGATGCCATCGTTGCCCTCAAGATAGCAGGGCACAAGTATTACCTTCACCTTATCCGTGGGCAGATTTTGCAATCCAAGCTGACGAATCTGACAGACAATGCGGTCTTCATCAAAATTATGAAGAGTATGCGTAATGAAAGGGTTGACTAGTGGCAGTCCATCTGCCCCACCCTTCGCATCAAGAGCTTCCTGCAAATCCTTTCGCGGACCTTCGAGCCAACATGGCACTTCAATAAGAGCCAACACTTGCTGTTGCTGGGAAGAAGCATTGAGCTGGCCACGTAGATTGGCCATTGTCTGCAAAAACACATCGAATCCCTTGCAACGATAGTCATTGCGTCCACTCGTAGAGACGATAAGTGTATCTTCAGGAAGTTGTGTACCAGTCAGTGCACTTGCCACATCAAGTATGCGACGGCGAGCCTTACGGCGAGTCTGCGTATATTGAGTGCCTTTGGGCACAAAGTCATTTTCAAATCCATTGGGCAACACCACATCGGCGGGCTTATCAAGCAATTGCTTACACTCGCGGTCGGTAAAACTGCTCACTGTGGTGAAGCAGTCGGCTCGCCAAGCGCTTTGTTTTTCGATGCTATGCTTTGAATCCATGTGGAGCTCTTGCGCCATCTGATCGCCGTTGTAACCATCGAAATAGGCATAAAGTTCCTTATTATTCCCTGCAATAGAGCGACCGATACTAGTGGCATGAGTAGTAAAGATGGTGGCCACGCGAGGTTGATGTTTTTTGAGGAAAAGCATGCCAAGTCCCGACATCCATTCATGAGCTTGATAAACCACACGATCCGTTGGTTTCAAGCAGAGTGACACTACGGCTTCAGCAAAGCGACCAGCGGCATACGAGAACATAGAGGCCTCATCATAATCGCCATAAGCATGGAGAGAATCCACTCGGAAGAGATCCCATGCTTCAGCATAGATATCATCCTTAATCTCAAAGAAGGGGGCAAAATCTACGAGAACTGCGACAGGTTGTCCAGGCACATTCCATCGGCCTATGCGGCACTTTAGACCCAAGTCTGCTGCGGCCTTTTTCCAGGCGGGCAACAACCTTTCATCTTCACAAAAATCAACGTTAGCGGTAGGTTGTTTTAAGTCAGGACCTATAAAGACGAGACGATCCTGATAGTCAGACATAAGCGTTTTAGCGCGCGAAGAGAGCACCGTATAGATGCCGCCCACTTTATTACATACTTCCCAACTTGTCTCAAAGATATAGTCGGGAGCAAAACGTTCATTCTTCATAAAAAACTATAATAACGATGCAAAGATAACCTCTTACAGGCGAATAGCAAAACGTTTTTGTGTAATTTTTCCGTTTTGTAACAGCTTGGTACACTGATTGTAATATCAAGTGGCTTTCTTCTTTCATTTACAACGAGATTGTAGCAAGAATTTGCTGCTTATAGAGGAAAGGGAAAAGAAACTTTCGTTTCAAAGTTAATCAAAAAGCCCTCTTTATCGTCAAAAATCCTCCTGCAGCGCTTCTTTCTTCTCCCAACCAGCGCTTATCGCATCCGTTCGATCACGCAATCGCAACACAACAAGGTCTAATAAGAGTTAATGTTCGCCAAGTGTTTCTATTTCACAAGGGATACAAATCACGCCATTGTACGATGAAAGATACACTCTAAAAAGCCAAAAGGGAATACGCCCAACACGGATAAGCGTCGGGCGTATTCCCTTGAATAAAGGCTAGTTCTATTCATTCTAATGACAAAATCTGCGTGGTATGAAAAGTGTATACTTCTGAATAAAAGAACATAGCGAACTATGAGACTGAAATTACTATTAAGAATACGCTTTCAAAAGCATGCAAATCATACATCAAAAAGTAGCGAAAGGATTAATACTGTGTGTTCATCGTAGCGATAAACTCAGTATTGTCGCGTGTATTTTCAAGTCGACGCTTCACGTCAGTCATGGCTTCGAGCGGATTCATATCGGCAATGTAGTTGCGAAGCACCCACATGCGTTTGCGAGTGAGCTCGTCTTGTAAGAGATCGTCTCGACGAGTAGAAGATGCCACAATGTTGACAGCTGGGAAAATGCGCTTATTGGCCAATGAGCGGTCGAGTTGCAACTCCATGTTACCCGTTCCCTTGAACTCTTCAAAGATGACTTCGTCCATCTTTGAACCTGTATCAATTAGCGCTGTTGCGATAATGGTGAGCGAACCTCCTCCTTCGATATTACGTGCTGCACCAAAGAAGCGTTTAGGCTTCTGCAAGGCATTGGCATCGACACCACCGGAAAGTATCTTTCCCGAAGTGGGTGCTACCGTGTTATAAGCGCGAGCCAAACGCGTAATCGAGTCGAGGAAGATCACTACATCGTGACCGCACTCTACCATACGCTTTGCCTTATCGAGCACTATGCCCGCAATCTTGACGTGGCGCGCTGCTGGTTCATCAAAAGTTGAGGCAATTACCTCAGCCTTCACCGTACGCATCATATCAGTCACTTCTTCTGGACGTTCGTCGATAAGGAGCATCATAAGATAGGTGTCGGGATGATTGCGTGAGATGGCATTGGCAATATCCTTCATGAGCATGGTTTTACCCGTCTTTGGCTGTGCTACAATCAGTGCACGCTGTCCCTTACCAATGGGGGTAAAGAGGTCGACGAGACGACATGAAAGGCTATCATCCTTGCCCGAGCACAAATTGAATTTTTCTTCGGGGAAGAGTGGCACAAGATGCTCGAATGAAATGCGATCGCGCACTTCTTCTGGAGTGAGGCCATTGATATGCTCTACTTCCATCAAGGCGAAGAACTTTTCTCCCTCGCGCGGTATTTTCACTTTGCCTTCCACTACATCACCTGGCTTGAGGCCATGACGGCGAATTTGTGCAGGAGAGACATATATATCGTCGGGCGAAGCCAAATAGTTGTAATCAGACGAACGAAGGAAGCCGAATCCTTCGGGCACAATTTCAAGTACGCCACGACCATTCAGCAAGTGATCGACGGGTTGCGAACCTGTATACTGTGGCGCTACATTATAAGATGCTGTCTGTACTGACGACGGATAACGTTCTGCTTTAACGGCAGGCGTGCTAGCTACCTTCGACTGCATAATGGGATCGTCCTTAAAACGTCGGAACTTAGGACGGTTCTGCATTTCCTCATCCGCGGGCTGTCCATAAATGCCATAACGTGACATATTGTCATTATTCTGCGGCACATTGAGTTCACTTCCCTCGAAGATTACGGGAATATCCTTGGTAATGATAAAATCTTCTTCGTTGTTGGGATTTCCCCTTTCTTCGTCTGTTGAAGAAGCTTTTACTTCGCTTGTTTCTACTTTGGGGGAATTAGCTGACACACGATTACCCAAAGTTCGCTTCACCTCTTCCATATCAAGTACATCGGGACTAGCAGCGCTTATCGGCGTCTGAGAGCGCATCTGTTCAGCCACGAAGTCGGGAATACCATCACCTCCTTGCGGCTTACTCACTGCTGAGGTCTGCGGCTTTTTATCTTCTGCTACGACAGCTTTTTCTTCTTCACTTTTTCCTACGGTATCATTAGCGAAAAAGCTAGCTTCTTCTGCGGCTTTCAGTGCTGCCTCGCGAGCGGCTATATCGGCCTTCGAAGGACGTCCACGCTTACGTTTAGGAAGCACAGGTACCTCGGGAGTGGAAACCTTAGGAGTTTCATCTTTTTTATCTTGAGAATCCACCTCTTCTTCGTTTTTCGTTTTAGGCGAGAGGTTGGTAGAGAATACGTGGTCAGCTTCATTACGCTTTACGATGCGGGTGCGGCGCTTTCCTGAAATAGGTTCTGCAGGAGTGGATAGCTGAACGGCTTGTGCATCAAGGATATCATAGATTATTTCTTCACGCGAGCGGTTCACCACATCGGCTATTTTCATCTCTTCTGCAATCGCGAGCAACTCTGCATCGTTTTTATCGGTAAGTTGCTCTTTCGTAAAGTTTGTCATATAATTGCTGAGGTTAATATCATCATTTATGCTATTGTCGGCAGGTTGCGTCGTACTCTTTTGAGGCTAGACGGCAATATACCATAAGCCACGTACGCTTTGTCCCGACGACAAAACACCTAGATGTCCCTTGCTGGGAATTACTGAATATCTGCTGGATTATTGTATTGGAGAGAGGCGGAGTTAATTAATGACAAAGTGATAGATAAAAGACTCCACCAGAACTGCATCTGGCATTTTGGGGCAACACGCTGCACAAGCCGATGCTTGGGTTAGATTGAAGAGAGCCTATGGCTTACGCAATTTCACTTTAACAGACCTCATATCTGCCTTGATGCTATTGACCACTCGGCTTTCAGATGCAAAAGTAATGATTATTTCTTTACTACAAGCCTTTTTTGCTCTTTTATTGTACAGAACTTGCAAATTGAGGCCACATGAAGGCCTTTCTTATTCTTTCACAAAGTTTTATTCACACAAATTCACCTAATATCTACACATATTTATTTCTTCCCCTCAAATATTGAGTAAAAATCCCTTTACATAGCCTTTTCGGTGCGAGGATATAGTATATCTTCGTAGCACGCAAATTCTTCTCTCTGTATAGATAAAATACCCGTTGCGAACGGGGAATTGCGTAAGCTGTGAACGAAGTACCACAAACCTCGTCATTATCAAGCTAAAACCTAGGTCTTCCCGTTTCTCTTTGAAGACTTTCCCATCGTTCACTGGGCGGTGAACGATCAGTCACTGGGCGGTGAACGATCAGTCACTGGGCGTTGAACGATGGAAAGATGAAGATCTGTGGACGGTAAGATGGAGATTCGTGAACGGTAAGACGCACATCTGTGGACAGCACATTTCGACATATAATTAGGGTGGTTCTAATAATTCCTAACATCAGGATTATTAGAACCACCCTTTTACTGTTTATACACGCTACTTTCTCAGTTTCACACTACGTGAAGCAGATTTAATAATATATATGCCATGAGGCAATGTGCGGTCAAGGTTCTGCCACAGATTGGAGGAGAAGGTCGTGTCGAGAAGAAGGCGTCCATCACACGAGCTTTAGCATTGGCAGACCACATTATGGGTTTGAGAGAGAGCGAGATACCTACGTGTTGTGCATCTATGCGATGCGAAGAGGCAGTAGCAAACTGGCATAGATCATTATCGTAGTAAGATGCTGTCTTTCCCATTTCGTACCGATAAGCCCAATGTTCATAGGAAATCTTATCGTAATAAGAGACGGGCATCAACCCCTCGCGTTCTCCATCTGGAGTGACGTAGCGGCACTTAAACTCAAACAGTCCTTGCAATGGATAGAAACTTTCATTAAAAATAATGATTTTGACACAAAGGAAAGGAGACTGACATCCTTTTCTTTGGACATCAGTCTCCTTCTATAATATCATGTACATCGAGAATTAGTCTTCCTTCATGTGACGAACGATGCCATGCTTGGCACCCTTGATAAATTCAAGGATATCATGAATTTCGTCGCTCATAGGAATCTGCTCGGGAATCTTAATGACTGCATCTTCAAGGCTGAAGTTGCCCGTGTAGATAATGCGGTAAGTATTAGCAATGTGGCGTATGATGCGCTCTGTTACCTTGACGTGCTTCAGCACTACTGCATTAACTCCATGGTAAGAAGCAGGATTGCCACCCAAAATGACGTAAGGAGGTACATCCTTCTGTACGCGGCAACCACTCTGAATAAGCGAGAAGCGACCTACGCGAACATGCTGCTGCACTACCACTCCCGTACTTTGAATAGAATAATCGTGAATTTCGGCTTCGCCCGCTACACAAGCGCCAATACCTATCACACACTTATTGCCTATCTTTACATCGTGACAGAGGTGCACGCGATCCATAATGAAGTTGCCATCACCGATTTGCGTGGCTTTTCCAACATAGGAACTTGCCGCAATCACCACATTCTCACGAATATGATTGTTGTTACCTATCACCAATTTGCAGGGAGTTCCCTCCACATAGTGGAAATCCTGTGGGGTAGCACCTAGCACAGCATTTTGATATACTACATTTCCTGTACCCATCGTAGTACCTTCGAGGATACTTGCGTGTGCCTTGATTACGCAGTTATCACCAATGGTGACACCTTTTTCTATGTAGGCGAAGGGGCCTACTTCTACGTTCTGACCGAGCTTGGCTTCAGGGTCAACGTATGCTAAAGGACTGATCATGGATAGATGATTTTATTGTCGGAGAAAAGTATGTTGATAAGGTTATAAAGCCGTCTGCCTAAAAGAGTAGGACGCTTTATAACCTTATATTCTTTCCTCTCGACGAGGTTAGTTATTATTCGTTTCTATTTCACGGCCGCCACCTAGTGCTTGATAGAGATTGATGGCTGCTTGCACCTTATCAAACTTGTCTGAGATGAGCGTCAACTGTGCTTGAATCAGACTTTGCTGAGCAGTCAGTGTCTCCAAGTATGTGGTGCTTGCGCTGTGTTGGAAGAGCATTTTGGTATTCTCAAGCGCCGTAGTAAGTTCGGCCACCTGCTGCTTGCAAGCTGCTTCTTGCTGAGCTGCAGCTTCATATTGTGACAAAGCATTGCTTACTTCTTGACCAGCGCTGATGAGGGTTGACTTGAAGTCGTTTTGCGCAGCTTCATACTGGAGTTGCGAAATCTTCAAGTTGGCCTTCAACTTACCATTGACAAAGAGGGGCTGCGTAATCGAACCGAGCAATGTGGCAAGAATTTTACCCGGATTGACAATCATGCCAGCACTATTTGTCCAGCTTCCCTGCGCCGTAATATTAAGCGAAGGATAGAAAGCAGCCTTGGCAATATTTACACCATAGAATGCAGAAGCCACCTTCATCTCTGCAGCATGCACGTCGGGACGATTGGCAAGCAACTGCACAGGCATCCCCACGGAGTATTGGGCGGGGAAGGCATCGGCATTAAAAGTGCCACGACTGATGCTGTGAGGAGCTTCACAGAGCAGAGTGCAAAGTGCGTTCTCAGTCTGTGATATGCTATTCTTCAGAGTAGGAACGGTGCTGAGAAGGTTGTAATAGTTGGCCTTGGTCTGAGAAACAGCGGCTTGATTGGTCATGCCTCCCTCTTTCATTGCTTCCATGGCACGTACATTCTCTGCCCAGATATCAATGGTGGCTTGCGTAGTCTTGAGTTGCTCGTCGAGCATCTGAAGGGTGTAATAGAGATTTGCCACATTGGCGATGATAGAAGTGCGAGCGGCTTGCTTGGCAGCTTTGGTCATCTCGAGATTCATCTCATACTGCTTCTTTGTGTTGCGAATCGTACCCATCGAACCAAACTGCCAACTAGCAGCAATGGGGAAAGCATAGGTTTTGCTGGCCTTATTGAAATCCCAGCTCGACATTGAACCTTGAGGTTGGAAGGCGATGCTTGGATAGTATGCCAAACGCTCCATCTTGAGGCCTGCTTGAATCTGCTGAATATTGAGGTCAGCATTGAGCAAGTTGGTATTGTTGGCAAGAGCCTTATTGATGAGCGCCTGCAACTGCGGATCGGTAAACACTTCCTGCCAGGGAGTATTGCCATAGCTTGCAGTGTCTGCCTTCACTACATTTTCCGTAGTGTTACGGTAGAGGCTGTCTATACCCTGACTCAAGGACTCGGGACGCTCATAGTTCTTGTAGATGCCCGTACATCCTGTCATCAAGAGGGTGCAACCTATGATAGGGAATATCTTTTTCATTATTCGTTGTGTTCAAAAGATTTTTATTTGCCATTGTGCTCGAAGCTGGCACGATGCCAGCCACAAGCGCAATGAGCAATAAAGTCTTTATGCTTGATACATTATTTACTGTACTGTTCGATATCGGAACTTGCCTCGCTATTGTCCATATCTTCCCATGTAATGGGCTTAATCTTCTCTTGCAAGTATTCGAAAATCACGAACAAGGAAGGAACAATAAAGATCTGGAAAATCATACCGATTAACATACCGCCAATGGCAGATGTACCAAGCGAGCGGTTGGCATTAGCACCTACACCAAATGAGAACATCAAAGGCAACAGACCAATAATCATGGCCAATGAGGTCATCAAGATAGGACGCAAACGAGCTCCTGCACCAAGCACGGCAGCCCAAGAGATGCTCATACCCATCTTTCGGCGTTCAAGCGCAAACTCTACAATCAAGATGGCATTCTTGGCCAACAGGCCCATCAACATGATAAGTGCAATCTGTACGTAGATATTATTTGCAGCCTCGCCAAAGATAGGTACCACATTGTTGATAGCACCTACGCCCTGAATGAAGAGGAAGGAACCAGCCAAACCGAAGGGCACTGAGAGCAACACAGCGAAAGGCAACATGTAACTTTCGTACTGGGCAGCAAGCAACAAGTAGATAAACACGAAGCAGAGCACAAACACGATACCTGTAGTGCTACCTGAATTCTGCTGTTCCTCACGAGTCTGACCCGAGAACTCAAACGAATAACCCGTAGGCAAACTCTTTTCTGCCACTTCTTCGATAGCCTTAATAGCCTGACCCGAAGTATATCCCGTTGCAGGGTTACCATTCACAGACATAGAGGTGTACATATTGAAACGGTTGATATTGTCAGGACCATAGGTCGGAGTAATAGTCATGAACTCAGTGATAGGAGCCATTTCACTGCCATTACGTACCTTTATCTTGTACAGACTCTCAAGGTTTGCACGGTCGGCCTGTTCTCCCTGTATCATTACACGATAGATCTTACCGAAACGGTTGAAGTTTGAAGCGTAAAGGCCACCATAGTAACCTTGCAACGTTGTCAAGATATCCCTGGGCGAAAGTCCGGCACGCTTACACTTGGCCGCATCAATATCAATCGTATATTGAGGGAAGTTGGTGTTGAAGGTCGTCTGAGCAGACTCGATTTCAGGACGCTTCTGCAAGTCTGCCAAGAAAGTCTGAGCTACCTGGTAGAACTTGTTCAAGTCGCCACCGGTACGGTCTTGTAGGTTAAATGTAAAACCATTTGTCACACCATAACCACTAATCATAGGCGGCTGGAAGAAGAGTACTTGCGCATCCTTGAACACGTCACGCGAACGCAGATACAAGTTGGCAAAGATTACTGTTGAACTCTCCTTCATAGAGCGCTCTTCCCAATCCTTCAACTTGATAATGAACGAACCATACGAAGGACCTTGACCACCGATGAACGAATAACCCGATACAATGGTGCTGATTTCAACAGCCGGACATGAACGCACGAGGCTGTCCACCTTGTTGAGGTAAGCTTCTGTGCGATCCTGTGATGTGCCAGGAGGCATGGTTACAACACCCATAATGGTACCAGTATCTTCAGAGGGCACCATGGCGGTAGGCGTGATGTTCATCATCCATACCAACACCGCAATACTACCTGCAACGAGACCGAGCGAGAGCCAAGGACGCTGAATGAAGATAAGCACCTTCTTTTTGTACGACTTCAAGATTTTATCAAACGAAGCTTCGAAAGAGTTCTGGAACTTTTTCGTAGTCAGACCGATAAAGGCCAATATAGCTACGATTGAAAGAATCACTGTGATAATGGGGTGCGAATCAAAGTTGAAACCACCAAATATCAAGCCGAGAATAGAGATGACAACCAATACCAGAGTAATACTGGGGTGAAGTATACGGCCAATGCTTTCGGCATAACGCTGATACATTGTTTGGCCAGCAGCCTTGTAAGCCTTACCCATGCGTTGTTTCAACGATTCTTTCTCCTCACCATGTGCCTTGTGCGGTTTCAGCAAGATGGCACAAAGGGCAGGCGAAAGCGTAAGGGCGTTCAAAGCTGAGAAACCAATGGCAATGGCCATGGTCAAACCGAACTGACGATAGAACACACCCGACGTACCCGACATAAAGCTCACGGGAATAAACACTGCCATCATCACGAGCGTAATAGACACGATGGCCGATCCCAACTCGCGCATAGCGTCGATAGAAGCCTTTCGTGCCGACGTGTAGCCTTGATCCAACTTGGCATGCACGCCTTCCACCACCACAATGGCATCATCCACCACAATGGCAATGGCCAGCACCATGGCCGAAAGTGTCAGCAAGTTGATTGAGAAACCAATCACATACAAAGCAAAGAAAGTACCAATCAAAGCCACAGGAATAGCCACAGATGGAATGATGGTGCTTCGCATATCCTGCAAGAAGATATACACCACGATAAACACGAGGATAAATGCCTCTATCAAGGTCTTGATAACTTCGTGAATAGAGGCAAAAAGGAAGTCGTTGACGTTCTGTGCCACAGTAATCTTCAAGCCTTGAGGCAAGCTTTTCTGTGCATCATTAAGCAAATTCTCACAATCTTGAATGATTTCAGTTGCATTCGAACCTGCCATCTGCGAAATCATACAAGTTACCGACTTGTTTCCATTCACCTTACCCGAGAAGCCATAGCTTACACGGCCAAGTTCCACACGTGCCACGTCCTTCAAGTGAATAATCGTACCATCGGGATTAGCCTTAATCACTATATTCTCAAATTCAGGAACTTGGCTCAAGCGTCCCTTATAACGCAACGTGTATTGGAAGGTTTGGTTTTCACGTTCACCAATGTTACCAGGTGCGGCCTCTATGTTCTGTTCTGCCAGCACACCACTGATATCAGTAGGCATCAAGTGGTATTCAGCCATCTTCTCTGGGTTGAGCCAAATACGCATTGAATAGTCAGCACCCATCACCATGGCATCACCCACACCCTTTACACGCTGAATCTGCGGAATGATGTTAATATTTGCATAGTTCTCAACAAAAGCCTCATCGTAGCGGTTCTCTGTATCCGAAACAGAGAAAATCATCAACATTGAACTCTGACGCTTTTGTGTAATCACACCTACCTGCGTTACCTCCGAGGGCAACAAGCCCTGTGCTTTGGCCACACGGTTCTGCACATTCACAGCTGCCATATCAGGGTTTGTACCCATCTTAAAGGTAATCTGTATGGTGGCGGCACCCGTGTTAGTTGCAGTAGATGTCATGTAGTCCATATTTTCCACACCATTGATTTGCTCTTCGAGCGGAGCAATCACGGAGTTCAACACGGTCTGCGCATTTGCACCCGTATAGGTAGTGCTCACCTGCACAGTAGGTGGTGCGATGTCAGGATATTGGACAACAGGGAGTGATACCAAACCCAATACACCCAATATGACAATCACAATAGATATCACGGTAGAGAGTACCGGACGGTTTATAAATCTATCTAGAGTCATCAGTTAAAAGTATTAATCATTAATACTTGAATGAAAATTTCTTATTTTGGGATAAGCAATTAGATATAAAGTAAAGTATCACCAACAGGAAACTCTTTCCCTTGCGTAACACTGAATACCTTATTCTTAATACTTATAGTTGTTTAGTGTTGTCCTGGCATTTTACCATCCTTCATCGCCTGCTGCTCTTTTTTCTGATTTGCTTTGAGCTGAGCGGGAGTAATAGGATTTATCTTCTGACCATTCTTCAATTGGTTTACACCATCTACAACGATGCGCTCGCCTGCACGAAGGCCAGAGGCTATTACATAAGTTTGACCATCGTTCTGCGGAAGAACAGTAATCTCGCGAGTGGCTACTGTCTTATCAGCATTTACCACATAAACGAACTTCTTATCCTGCACATCGAAAGTAGCGCTCTGAGGCACCATAATGGCATCGTTAGAGTGGGTGGGAACTAGGATTGACCCCGTACCGCCCGAACGAAGGATATGCTGTGCATTGTCGAAAGTAGCACGCATCTGTACAGAACCTGTAGACGAATCAATCACACCACTTACTGTGCTAATCACACCGCTTTGGCTGTAAGTAGAACCATCAGAAAGAACTAGACTCACCGCAGGCATTTTCTTTATTGCAGCGTTCACGCCACCTGCCTCACGCGTAAGAGCAAGAAGTTGCTTCTCCGTCATAGAGAAATATACGTACATCTTGGAAATGTTCGATACTGTGGTCAAAGGATCAACCGACTGTGCGCTTACCAAGCTACCTACACGATAAGGAATAGAGCCTACCACGCCATCAGCAGGACTTGTCACGGTGCACCAGCGCAGATTGTCCTGTGCACTTTGAAGTTGTGCCTCAGCAGACGCGAGCTGTGCTTCGTAAGAAGCCAACGTGTTCTCTGCCATCTTTAGGTCATAGCTTGAGATTATGTTTTGCTTGAAGAGCATACGCTTGTTCTCCACCGTGAGACGCTGAGTAGCGATATTAGCACGACATACGCGAATCTGAGCCTGTGCGGCCTTCACCTGTGCACGATACTGTTCAGAATCAATCAGAAACAGAGGCTGGCCTTTACGTACAGTAGAACCCTCATCAACGAGCAGCTTAACTAGATAGCCCGATACTTTCGGACGAATTTCAATATCCTGCATACCCTTGATGGTGGCGGGATAAGTCGTCTTCAAGTCAGCCGTCGTGGTCTGAACTGTTTCAACTGCGAAGTCATTGCTGGCCTCGCCCATTTGATTAGACTTGCTGCCGCAACTGGTCAAAGCCACTGCGGTAAGCACCCATAAAGCGATTTTCTTCATGTGTTGTTTGTTATGGATAATTTTATTTATTATTTCGTAGTTCTCTGTGCGCAATTACATGAGTATACACCACGCACCAATATAATTTGACTGCAAAGTTACGGCAAAAAAACTAAACTTAGTGTGTTAGTTTTCCTCGAAAGTGTGCCTATTAGTATTTTTTAGGCCTTAACTCATAAATTCTGTGTGTTTTTGCTTGATATGCTTGACATTTACAACCTCAAGAGCATCCTATACAATCGTCTATATTCCAGCACCCCACCCTTCTCTCTTATCACATCTAATAATAAATCCATAAATTCAGTTGGGACAAACTGCTCGTTGTTAAGACGCACTGAGCACTCGCCCAAACGAATAAAATCTTCACGTTTTATATATTTACTATTTTCTCTATATAGCATCTATATAAGTTCTAATTATCAGCAAGTTTCCCATCTGTATCGTATTGTCTATCACTCTATAAAGTCCGAAATTTACAGACCTATTGTTCTTCTAAGATACCCCCAAGAGTAGACATTGTGTCTGATTTATTCCGAAAAACTTTATGCCTGCGAAGTTCAGACTTTATAAGAGGATATACAATATATTTTCATTGACTAGAATACCCACTTCACACCCAAACACGGGCGACACTTAAAGCCAAGGGTAGAGCCAAAGTTGTTGCTAAGTTCTATCTCCGTACCAACATTGAGATTGTCGCAACCGAAGTGGCGACCTACGTTGTACCACAATTGAGGTTCAGAAATAAAGATGGTGTGCTTCGTCTTTCCTTCGGGAGTGCCATTGTCGAAGGTATGGTCTTCAAACCATATATCAGCAAAACCATCGAAAGTCAAACCCTTGAGACCAAAGAGATCTTTGCAAGTCCATACGCCCGTGAATTGTAGAGGCACCTTGCTCGTGGTTTTATGGATCTTTTTGTACATAAGTTTAAGGTTCAAGGTATTCTGAAATTCCTTGTCATGAAGGAAATAATCCAGACCAGCAAGCCAGGCCGAATTGATGGGATAACTCTTGGTGATACCACCATCATATTCCACATGCAAACTTAAAGGAGCGAGTTTCGTATGCTGCCAGAAATTGAGACAACGCGAGATTTCAAGATAAGTACCGCCAGGAGCATAGCTATTCTTTTCGTTGGAATCGTGATGACTATAATTGAAATCATGATCAATGAAGAAGTAGTTCGTACCCCACTTGTCAGCTTTAAACATTTCTAGTGTCATGGTGACAAACTTACGATCGCTACCAAAGTCGTAGAACACTTGCATATTGACCTGTGCTTGTATTGGCTTTGCGGCCAAAGCACACAACAGCGTGAGAAGGAGTGCTTTCAGTTTCATTATTATTTTGATTATACGTAGGCGAAATTAGCAAATAGGCTGACAAGCTAACTTGCTATTTTCCCAATGGATTTAGATATTTTTTGAAGAGCGAGATGAATTATCCCAATGCGTAGTTGAGAATAAAGAGTAGAGACAGAACAACAAGTGTCACATTGAGTTGGCGCCACTTTCCTGCACAAAATTTGATAATCACGTAGCTAAGAATGCCTAAGCAGATACCATCGGCAATAGAATAGCAGAGAACCATGGTAATCATAGTGATGAATGCAGGAAAAGCCTCCGACACATCCTCAAGATTGATTTTCTTCACCGAATCCACCATCAGCACACCTACCATCACCAAGGCACCACTTGTGGCAGCCGAAGGGATGAGCAAGAAAATGGGCGAGACAAAGATGGCCAAGATGAAGAGCACTCCTACAAAGAAGGAAGTAAGCCCCGAGCGTCCACCTTCGGCAATCCCCGAAGCGCTTTCAATATACGTAGTAATGGTGCTACTTCCAAGACATGCACCTGCCGTTGTACCGATAGCATCACTCAGCATAGCTTCTTTCATATGAGGAATATGTCCTTCGATGGCCAATCCCGTCTTTTGAGCCAATCCCACGAGAGTGCCTAGCGTGTCGAATATATTCACGAGTAACAACGAGAAGATGACCATAAACATCTTTAGGGTGAAGAAGTTGGTAAAGTCGAATTGACAAAATAGAGGCGATATGCTGTGGGGAGCAGAGATTGGTCTCCACCCCTCAGGTATCAGCGTCACTCCCATAGGAATACCCACCAGGGTGGTCAGGATAATACCATAAAAGAGGGCGCCCTTGATGCCTCGCACCATGAGCATGCCGCTCACGAGAATAGAAAATATGCCGAGCATGCATTCGGGCGTAAAACTTCCCAACTTCACAAACGTGGCAGGGTCAGCCACGATGATATGCGCATTTTTCAGCCCGATAAAGGCAATAAACATACCGATACCGGCCGAGATGGCAAAGCGCAGATTCGTGGGAATGCAGTCCATAATCATGTCGCGAATATTGAGAAAGGTAATCAAGATGAAGATTACGCCCTCAATAAGCATCACAGCTAAGGCTTGTTGCCATGTGAGCCCCATGGCCTGACACAGCGTATAGGCAAAGAAGGCATTCAAGCCCATACTCGGAGCTTGCGCAAAAGGCAACTTAGCCATTATAGCAAGAAGCAACGTTGCGATGGCTGCCGCAATTGCAGTACTCGAAAAGAGAGCTCCCTTGTCCATACCTGTAGAGGCAAGGATATCGGGATTCACGGCCAAAATGTAACACATCGTCAAGAAGGTGGTCAACCCTGCCACCAATTCCGTCTTGACCGACATCGTTGTGTGGTCAAAACCAAATAACTTTTTAAGAAGCATGAATGATGATTATTGATTATTTCGGGGCGCAAAGTTAACTAAATATAAGTAAAGCTATGGAAGTTTATCGCATTCAATGCACGCAATTCTCCTTTTACATCTTCTTCCCCACCTTTTTATCAACTTTGATTTACAGAACAACACGTTCTCATTTCGAATCATTTCTGCTTTTTTCAAAAGTCTCAGACATGTCTACGTTTTTCTCTGATTGTCGTTCTTCTACCAAAGCCCTTACGACATCTCTATCAGCAGGCAACCAATTTACACTATTCAATTCTTCTCGAGTAAGCCACTTTGCATCTTCTGCCTCGAGCAAACGGAGTTTGCCTGCCACCACCCGACACACATAACACAACATATGCAAATGAAACTCGGGATAGTCATAGTCTACCGTAGCAAACAAACGCCCCACGCTAATCTGCGTATCAAGTTCTTCCCGTATTTCTCTCTGTAAAGCTTCTTCTGGCGATTCACCTTGCTCTATCTTACCTCCTGGGAACTCCCATCCATCCTTAAACTCGCCATATCCACGCTGAGTGGCGAAATAACAACCTTCTTTTTCTATAATGGCTGCCACGACATGTATTGTTTTCATATACGATTAGCTTATGGGTGGTTCTACAAATTCTGAGATTTATGGTACCCCCCTTATTTATATGCGTTGAAGAAATGCCTGGTTAACTTGTAAAGTCATTAACCATCTATCCCGCCAACGAGTTATTTACAATAAAAGCAGGAGGCTCCGATATTCCACAGAATACGTGCCTCCTGCAATTACATAAAAATAATTCAAGATTACTCTTGTTTTTTATTTCACCTCAACCTTTAGGTTGGTGATACTGCTCTTAAATTGTCCTGCCTGACGAAGGGGGAACACAAGCGTACGCTGATAGTAAATTTGATCTGTGGGCTGATATACTACGGGTTCGTAGCTATAAGTTCCCTTCACCTGATAGTGTGCACGATCTTGGTCACGCATCACATAAAGCGTCTTCGGACCTAATACTTCCTTCACATTACCATCTACGAGCAAACGAGTTTCTTTGTTTGTTCCTTCAATAGTGATTGTATGTTTCTCACCAACAGGGATTCGATAATTGAACAAGTTGCGATAGCCATCACGCTCGAAGCCCAACTTTCCTTGATCGGGATCAGCAAGGTATACTACGGCATTGGCTGAACGGAATAGCTCTGTACCCTTGTCCTCCTGCTTACCATCGATAGTGAAACTTACAGCATAGTTGTAACCAATTTCTTCTGCATTGAGTTTTTCACCTGCAGCTACAGTTGCTTTTTCGAGCACTACCGAACCGGGCTTACCCAAACGGCCAAGTTCGTTCACACCGGGAGCTTCGCTCAATTCTGCACGTTTGCTGTCAAACTCTGCATAGGGAAGTTTAGTATTCTTGCCCGTCCAAGTCTTTACAGCGATGGTCTGAAGTGCGGGGTATACACGGTGATGAACATCCTTGGTTGAGATACCATTACCAGCATGGTCATTCCATACGGCGAACATACCGCCTTCAATCTGCGGATCATTCTCCTCGAAGGTCTTGTTGCCAATCACAGCGGGAGTCCAATGTTCGTAAAGATACTGACAGTTGAGATAGTCATAATAATAACCAGCTGCAGGAACAATATAAGTCAATCCGTCGGGAATGCTCACAAGCTGATACCCCTTCTTCTTCATATCCTCAGGGTTAGCATAACCATTATACCAGATATCCATCAACACGTTCTTCACCTTCACGGGTGTCTCTCCGTTAGCGTGCGTCAGTGCACCCCAACATACAGCTTGTTTGCCATAGCCCTCCACATATTTAATGTAGTGATCAGTAAATTCGCGGAACTTCTCTACTACATCTTTCTTCGCATTAGAGTATTCGTCCGTACCGATATGTACACGTTTACCGCGGAACACAGGATTTTTCCCGTCAAGATATTCTTTCCAAAGAGCATCCATAAACTTCACCGTTTCAGGATTGAACAGGTCGAGGTGATCCATGCCATAATCCTTACTTCCTATCTCGGGCTTATACTGTGTAAAAGCTAGAGCGTGAGCTGGAGCATCAATTTCGGGAATAATATCTACGCCATTATTCTCAGCGAGCTTCTGCAAGTCAATAAATTCTTGTTTTGTATAGGAACCATCCTTTGCCGTCAATCCAGGATAAGTGTCACACTCAAGGCGGAAGGCTGCTTGCGTCTTGTTCCAATCATTGCCGAAGTACTGACGGAAGCCATTATCGTTAAGGTGTACCTGTAACGTGTTCATTTTATAATAGGCCATAATCTTGGTCAAGTCGCGCAAATAGCTCATTGGGATGTACTTACGGCCACAATCAATCATAAAGCCACGGAGTTTGTATTCAGGCACATCCACTGTTTTACCCTTAGGCAACGCACCATCTTTGTGTTGTTCTGCCACTTGCAACAGCGTGCGAGTAGCCCAGAAAAGGCCACGCCCTGTAGCAGCCGTCAGCTCCACAGCATTACCTATATTCATTGTGTAGCCCTCTTCACCAAGTGCCTTGTCTTTTTTCAGCGAGAGCACAATGTCGCCAGCTTTAGCACCACCACTTACGATGTTGAGTTTCTTACCAAACATCGTTTCATAATCGGCAGCCAATGCTTGTGCAGCAGCCTGCGCTTTTGATCCCTTAGCAATAATACGACCAGAGAGTACTGTTTTTCCTTCTGCACCCGTCCAAGTTTTCAGTTCGGGAACTACAAAAGGTTTCGGATTTACGTCAGCCCACAAACTACCAGCTGTGAGCATGCAGGTCGCTAGCAGAGCAAGCAACTTCTTGTTTGTAAAAAGATTGTTCATGTAGTTGTAAGATGTGTTTTTATTGCGTTGCAAAGATAGTGTAAAGCGTTTGTATTACAAAGCAAAAGAACAGAACTTTTACTTTTGCTGTCACAAGAGCACTATTTTCTCACTCACTTTTCAGTGATACAAGGCTCAACTCATGCCCCGTAGCAGGTATCACCTTATCCATTAAGTCTTGCAACTTGAGTTTTAACGTTGCCGTGTTCACACATGGATGGCAACCTATTTCTGTATATTGCAACAAATCTTTGTCAATCACGGGCATCACCCTCCCCTCCTTTTCATGAATCAACCCCATGGGGGATACTGCGCCTGGATGAACATGAAGGAGTTGCTCCATTAACTCAGCCGTTGCAAACGAAAGACGTGAGCATCCGAGTTCTGCGGATAGATATTTCGTTTTAAACACTTTATCACCTGGCAACATTAGCAAATAGAATTGTGTCTGTTGCCTGTTACAGAGAAACAGATTCTTAAAGATGGGCACACCCAATTGGTGCTCCACTTCCGCACACTCATCCATCGTAAAAGCGGCATTGTGAAACAAAGTTTCGTAATCTACATCTAACTTATCCAAGAAATCATAGGTTTCCACCTCTGCTTCGCTTCGTCCTACTAGCGAGTCGGGTCTACCGATATAATGCTTCATTGTGATTATCCGTTTAAGTTTCGGATTTAGTATATTCTTTGCACACTTCTCTTCTTAACAGATTTTTTCCTCAATCAAAATGGTGTACTTCCTGGAGCCTCAGGCGGGAATGGATTGGCGGGAGGAAAACTATCATCAGGCAAGGGCGGAAATCCACCATCAGGAGTTGGAAGAGGAGGAAAATCGTTCTGTCCTGCGGAATGCATTTGCTCCCCACCCTCGGAAGCCTTTGAGTCAAAGCTCGACATACTTTCTTCCTCAGGATTTTGGAAGCGGGCATACTCTCCACGGAATCGAAGCAACACACTGCCCACCGCACCATTACGGTGCTTGGCTATGATAATTTCAGCCTTACCGCGAAGGTCACGTCCTTGCTCGTCTTGGTAAATCTTATAATATTCCGGACGATGAATAAAGAGTACCATATCGGCATCTTGCTCGATGGCTCCCGATTCACGCAAGTCGGAAAGCTGTGGGCGCTTATCTCCGTCGGGACGATTCTCCACACCACGATTCAACTGCGAAAGAGCTAATATAGGAATATTCAATTCCTTTGCCAATCCCTTGAGCGAACGCGAGATGGTAGAAACCTCTTCCTGTCGACTACCGAACCCCATACCCGAAGCATTCATCAACTGCAAGTAGTCAATCATCAACACTTTTACACCATGTTCGCGCACCAATCGACGAGCTTTTGTACGGAGTTCGAACACCGAGAGCGAAGGTGTATCGTCCACATAAAGCGGAGCACCCACAAGCTCTTTGATACGAGAGTCGAGTTGTCCCCATTCATAAGGTTTGAGTTGTCCACTCTTCAAAGTCTCGCCTTTAATTTCGCACACGTTGACAATCAAACGATTCACCAACTGCACGTTGGCCATTTCTAGCGAGAACAATGCCACTGGAATTTTCTGATCTACCGCAATATTTTTGGCCATACTCAATGCGAAAGCCGTCTTACCCATGGCCGGGCGTGCGGCTAAGATCACGAGATCTGAGTTTTGCCAACCCGAAGTAATCTTGTCTAGCGCATGAAATCCCGAAGCAATACCACTCATACCATCCGTACGTGCAGCGGCTTTCTGCAACATTTCATAAGCCTCCTTTATTACGGGGTCAATCTGCGTGTAGTCCTTTTTCATGTTGGTCTGCGAAAGTTCAAAGAGTTTTCCTTCCGCCTCCTGCATGAGTTCGTCTACGTCCTGCGTAGCATCAAAAGCTTTGTTCTGAATATTGCTAGTATAGGTTATCAATGCACGTGCCGTAGCCTTCTGAGCTATCACACGAGCATGATACTCAATATGCGCCGATGAGGCCACCATACCACTCAACTGCGTGATATAGAAAGGTCCGCCCACCTCCTCCAGTTGGTTCGTACTATTGAGTTGCTCCGTCACAGTGAGAATATCCACGGGCTTTTCCTCCAAGTTGAGTCGACGAATAGCCTCGTAAATCAATTGGTGACGATGGTCGTAAAAACTTTCGGGACGCAAGATTTCGCTCACTTGATAGTAAGCATCCTTTTCAATCATCAGCGCACCGAGCACGACTTGTTCAAATTCCACCGCCTGCGGCTGCAAGTGTCCGTAGTCGTCGGTAGCAGGAGCTTGCGATTTCTTTCGGGTATAGGAGCGATTACCGCCCCCTTTATTTTCTGGCATATATTATATATACTATCATTTCGGATTTGACAAGATTGTTTTTATAGCTAAGCCGAAGCCTATCTTATGCAAAGATAGTGCAAATCGAATGCAGAATATCAAGCTTGCTTGTATATTATGCTGAGATGCAGCCTATCTTATGCAAAAATAGTGCAAATCGAATGCAGAATATCAAGCTTGCTTGTATATTATGCTGAGATGCAGCCTATCTTATGCAAAGATAAGAATAATCTCCGGCTCCCCCTATTCCATTTCATAAAATCTTTGAGTTTTAGATTGGGAGAACTTCAGATACCAACGATAACAACGTTCATAATTCATTCTCCCTTCTTTAAATCTTAATCATTCCGTTTTCAAACCACAATACAGCTGTCTACCGGACGGCAGCGGTAGCTTTACCGGACGGCAGTGGTAGCTCTACCGGACGGAGTGGCAGCTCTACCGGACGGCAGTGGTAGCTCTACCGGACGGCAGCGGTAGCTCTACCGGACGGCAGCGGTAAAGCCCAAAACGCCCAAGTCAGAACAAACACATCAAGAAGCGCTCACCGCCAAAAGCTTGGATAAGCAATTTTCACCACATGCATCCTTTATTCTTTTTAGGTTGAGATTCCCTTAACCATCTTATCATTTTGACATACAAGTCAAAGCTCTGTATTCCAATGGGATATTTCATGTTGTTGCTCTTTTATGGGCGAAAGTAAGAAACACATCGCTATAGGCAAAGGATTCATCGGGATACTTCGCTCGTTTAGATTTCAACTATTTAGGGTGATTCTATAAATTCTGAAATTTATGACACCCAATTCTGATGATGGAATTTGTAGAACCACCCTTTATAATTTTGCGTATGAAATCATCTTGTGAAGACAGAACTATATAACACCCTGTCATCTGCCTTTCTATCACCTTCTTTCCCCCTCCTATCACGCGAAGTTCCACCATTTCTACACTTTTCCCTATTTTTCTTGCCCAAAAATTTGGTAACTTAAAAAAAAGTCGTACCTTTGCACCGCGTTTGAGAGATAACGCTACTGCACAGAGCGGTACAAGGAAGTTTGGGTGAGTGGCTGAAACCACCAGTTTGCTAAACTGACGTACGGGTTTACCGTACCGGGGGTTCGAATCCCCCAGCTTCCGCTCTTATGGCGCTTTCATCTAATGGTTAGGATACATGCCTCTCACGCATGGTATACGGGTTCGATTCCCGTAGGCGCTACGAAATCCTCGCATATTGAAGTAATTGCTTCAGTTTGCGAGGATTTTTGTTTTCCTCTTTTCCCGTCTGGGTCAGCGGATATGCGCGGCCAAACATTTTAACAAAAATGTTAAAGATTTTTCATCTCTGCTATTTTTCAATGCAATTACTTATCTTTGCATAAAATAGGCTACATCTCAGCATAATATTCAAGCGAGCTTGATATTCTGCATTCGATTTGCACTATCTTTGCCCACAGCAATTGAAGAAAGCTTCATTGCACTCGATTTGCGTTATCTTATCTAAAGGGTGATTCTTATTTCTTATGATGAGACTCGCTTGGTATGCGAAGAAACCAAAGACGCTACTTATTTACAAATCACACGTTCTCAATCGTTGTTTACTATATAATACTAAAATCAGCAAACCCCACTCACCCTGTCTTTATTTAAACTACCTAATTATGAACAGATATATATGTATTCTAGCTGCATCATTGCTCTCTGCAGCCAATATCTTTGCAGAATCTGTAAATGCGGAAAAAGCCCGTGCTTTGGCACTGAAATACATTGCCTCGCCTGTAAGCGTAACTACCACACCATTACGTGCTCGGGCTGCAAATCATCAAAGAGACAAAGTTACCGACCCAGCCCTACACTTATTCAACAACCAGCAGGGTGAAGGCTTCGTAATTGTTGCTGCCGACGACCGTGTAGGCGGCGTGTTGGGATATAGCGAAAAAGGAACGCTTGACTTCGACAATATGCCCTCGCCGCTCCGTTCCTTGCTAGATGCTTACGCGAGTGCCGTTGAAGCCGTGCGTATTGACAGTACAAGCGTAACACCCCGCTATGCAAATCCTCCGAAGGCATTCGTTAGACCGCTAGTCAGCGCCAAATGGAGTCAAGAATATCCTTTCAATTATTACGCCCCCAAAAGTAGCAGCGGCCGTCCCACCTATACGGGGTGTACCATCACTGCCGCAGCACAACTGCTCTCGGCACACCGATGGCCACGTCTCAGACCCAAGGGTGTGCCCATAGGCGACGGAGCAATGGCTTACGACTACTACGATTGGGATAATATGCTTGACGACTATAGTCAAGGAGGCTATTCGCAAGCACAGGCACAGGCCGTTGGCACACTAATGCGCGACCTAGGAAAATTGGCGCTAGCCACGTATGGTGTCAATGGTACTATCTGCGATGAAGGGAAATTATGGAACGCCTTGCAGAATTACTACGACTGCAACGTACGACAACTGGAAAAAGACTTACTACCTGGCGGCGAATTTCTTCAAGCTATCTACAACGAGCTTTCTTTGGGTTGTCCTGTATTCATGACTGGCGGCGACCACGCTTTTATCTACGATGGTTACGATGAAAACGGATTGGTGCATGTCAATTGGGGATGGGGTGGTCTTGACGACGGCTATTTTGATATCAACACAGCCTCAGTCTCTAGCGGCGGCTACGGCAGCGATGGTTGCTATTACGAGAAGCAGTTGGCACTATTCGTGCATCCCAACAACGGCATCATCGAACCGCTCGCTCCCAAACCGGTGGTTCTCTCTATCAACAACAACGAAGGCTTGCAATTTTCTGTAAACGAGGACTTGACAACTTCGTCGAAAATTCCCGCTCAACTCAAAGGCGTAGGGGCTCGCAATTTGGCACAAGATGAAAACGGATCATACACCGGACAAGTAGGAATTGGCCTCTTCTCACAAGACGGCACATGCTTGCATGTATTTGCCGTGACGGATGCACTAACCTGGTCCACTTATTATACTTCTTATAATTACGAATACGATTGGTGGGCCGCTGACCTCAGCGAAATCGATGGGCCTGCCGATGGAACCTACTTCCTACGCCCCTTGGGGCGCCGTCTACTTGATGCCCAAAAAGAAGAGTGGGGAAACTGGACGTACATGATAAACGGCAATAGTGTGCCCATGATCGTTTCCGATGGGAAAGTGACATTAGTGCAAGCCGACGGCAAGCCCCATCTTTCTGTTGTTGGCATGCCAGAAGTCGTGGCGCCTGCCTATGAATATAGCAGTCAACTCGCAGGAATCCAGCTAAACATTTCAAACCTTAGCCGCTATCAAGCACGAGGCGAACTACTCGTGGAACTGATTGGGACAGGCAATCTAGAAGGCGAAAAATACACGCTGCCTAATGCCTATCTCTCCCACATGGTGGCGCAGCGCATGGACACTACGCAATGGATCTTGAAATTCATGACATCTTATTCAGGCACCAACGGCAGTCAAGCGCTCAAAGCAGGGAAATACCGTTTATCTTTGAAGTTTAACCACAACATCGAAACGAAGAATCCCGGAATCTACGAAATACCTATTCCAGAGGATTTTCTACTAGAAGTGCTTCCTAGCAATTACGAAGGACGCGTGACGGTAACTTCCGTGAAACTGCTCGACGAGAAAGGCGCTACCACCACCAGCAACCACTTCAACTTGTCACAGTCGCCCACCGTCACTTTGGCACTCTCAGGATTTTCGTCAAACATCATGCAAAACCAGTATAGCACTCAAATACGCTACCGTCTGGTAAACGTGGCAACAGGTGCAACGGTCTATACAAGCAATAGCTACAAAGTGGCGTTTCCGCGCAATAGCGAAACCAACCTCGCAGCCTCAACGAGCCACACCGTCGACCTCACAGCATTAGCGGAAGGCACTTATGAAGTGCATGTCGACGTGGAGCGCGACGGTGCTTGGCTCGACCGCTGGAACGCCAACACTTTCCGTCGCAAACTGACGCTTTATAAGGCGCCAGCACCCACCTATTTACAGATTACTCCGATTACAGCTGGACAACTTGCCGATGTAGCGAGCATTGCCGCATTCAGTGCTCCCTTTGACGCAGTGGTACCCAATGGTGCAACAGCGTGGTATACAACGCAAGCCGATGACAATCACATACAACTAACAGCCTTACCCTCTGGTACAGCCATACCTGCAGGCCATGGCGTGTTGTTAACGTCTGCCGTCGCCATAGACCATTTTCTCTTGCAACAAGCTCCTTCGTCTATGCCTGTGGCCGACCTCACGGGCAATCTTCTGAGAGCTTCTACTGATGCAGACCATACAATCACATCATCCGACAATGCTTACGTACTTGCCAACGAGCAAGGGCAGACAGTATTCCTCCAAGCTTCTGTCGGTAGTAAACTACCACGATATGCAGCCTATTTGCAGCACGTTGCCTCCGCTACGTCTTTAGAATTGAACATGTCCGACAAGACAACAACCATCAACACGGCAAAAACATCCATCCCATCACAACGCACAGATACCTACGGATTAGACGGTCGACGTGTTTCTCCGAACTCTGCCAGCGGTATCTACATTATAAACGGGAACAAGCGTATCATTTCTGGCAAATAAGAGATGTAAGAGAGACAAATAATAATACTTGAAAGAGGGTGTCCTAGAAATTTTATCTAAGACACCCTCTCTTTTTTTGCCATAAGTTTTACTCTCATCAACTGGATAGGCCGCAATACCATCCGTCAATGTCGTATTATCTCTATTTCTTTGTCATACGACAAAATAGACGTTTGGGAAATTGCTACACATGAATCACTAGTCCCTCCGTGGCTAATATCGTGTTGGGGAATACCGATTGGGCTTCGCGAAGCAACACCGTCTCGTCGTCATAGCGAGAAGAATAATGCCCTATCACAAGGCGATCCACAGCGGCTGCTTTCGCTATTTTCCCAGCTTGCAAAGCCGTGGAATGCAATGTCTCCACAGCGCGTGCTTTGTAATCCTCGCCAAAGGTTGCTTCGTGATAAAGCACATCCACACCACGCAGCAAAGGGATATTTTGCGGCTGATAACAAGTATCCGAACAATAGGCATACGAACGAGCTCTATCGCCAGGCGTCACAAGCTCTGAGTTTGCCACCACACGTCCGTCTTCTCTAGTCCAATCTGCCCCTTCTTTAATAGAGCGGATGGCGTAGTAGGGAATTTCTAAGTAGTCAATCATGTCGCGTCGGATGTGAGGAAGTGGCGCTTTTTCCCGGAAAAGGAATCCACAGGATGGCACACGATGGCGCAATGGAATGGTATAGACCTCCACCGAGCGATCCTCGAAAATGAGGTGTGAAGCTGCATCAGTGGGCAAAGCATGAAACACCACTTCAAAACCAATGCCATTGCAAAAGAAACTAAGTTGAGCCCGTAGTAGCGGCTCCAATTCTGCATGAGCATATAAGTGCATGGGCAGTGTGCGCCCCGCTAGCGACAGTGTGGAAAGTAGTCCGATAAGACCAAAGATGTGGTCGCCATGAAGATGAGATATAAAGATATGTGACAGACGCGTGAACTTCTGCCGCGAACGCCGAAACTGTACCTGTGCCCCCTCACCGCAATCAATCATATAGAGTTTTTCGCGTAGATTAATCAACTGCGACGAAGGCCAATGTCGCAAGGTGGGCAAGGCACTACCACATCCCAATATGTGTACATCAAACTTTTCCATATGACAAAAGTACATATTTCAACAGAAAAAGTGTAATTTTGCCCAATAAAATCATAAATAATTACGCTGTATTCCTCGCTTCTGCTTACGCTCTGCCAGGAACACATCCCTTAGCAACCCCAATAGTTATGGCTACCAACATACAAGGAAACCACTCTCGCGAAGATAAGTTACAAGCTTTTGGCCGTCTGCTCGACGTGCTCGACGAGCTCCGCGTTAAGTGTCCGTGGGATCGCAAGCAGACCAACGAGAGCCTGCGTCCCAACACGATTGAAGAAACTTACGAACTCTGCGATGCCTTGATGAAGGGCGACAAAAAAGATATCTGCAAGGAGCTGGGCGATGTTTTGCTCCACGTCTGCTTCTATGCCAAGATTGGTTCGGAAACACAAGATTTCGATATTGCCGACGTGTGCAATCAACTCTGCGAGAAACTCATATTCCGCCACCCTCACGTATTTCCACCAAAGAATCATGAAGGCGAATCACATGTGGAAAATGCACAGCAGGTTAGCGAGCAATGGGAACTGCTCAAGCAGAAAGAGAAAGATGGCAACAAGACAGTGCTCGCTGGCGTGCCCACAGCCCTACCCTCACTCATCAAAGCCTACCGCATTCAAGACAAGGCACGCAATGTGGGCTTCGACTGGGAAGAGCGCTCTCAAGTGTGGGACAAAGTGAAAGAGGAAATATCGGAATTTGAAGCCGAGGTGGAGCATATGGACAAAGCCAAGGCTGAAGCCGAGTTTGGTGATGTCATGTTCAGTCTCATCAATGCAGCACGCCTTTATAAGATTAATCCAGACAACGCACTCGAGCACACCAATCAGAAATTTATCCGCCGTTTCAACTATCTTGAGCAGCACACGTTAAAGCAAGGCCGGCAACTCACAGATATGTCGCTAGAAGAGATGGATCAGATATGGAACGAAGCCAAAAAACTGGAGGAATGAGCATAGCCAGTGACTTCACTGCCACAGCCTTCGTACTCTTCCGTTTACCCCACTCCCAGCATTTCACTAAGCTCACACAATATAACACACCACGCGCATTCTCTTCACTCAGCGAAGTACCACTTACGGGGGGATACCTCATCCACCCTTTCTGCGTTGAATCAGACTTTCCCATCGTATGGATTGAGCCCGACATTGTGAGCCAAGAAGAAGTGCCCATCCCCCATTCCTTGCACAAATATTCCCAGGGAAACGACGATGAACGAGAAGTGCGTCAGCAGTACGCTCATTCGTTTCGAGCCCTTCATACCATGCTCTGCAATGGAGCCCTACAAAAGGTGGTACTAGCTCGTCCACTCCACATCACAGATATTCGGATTGATGATGTGCAACACCTATTCTTCCGTGCCTGCCTCAATCGTCCAGGAAGCTACATTGCCCTTTGGCACACACCACAGACGGGTACATGGCTTGTGGCCACACCAGAGCCATTGCTCGAATATGTTCACCACCGTTGGCACACCGTAGCCCTAGCTGGCACACTTCCCTACTCTGAAAGTACCCCAGCGCTTTGGAACGACAAAAATCGAGAAGAGCAGGCCATCGTGGCACGCTTTATCCATCAAAAGCTCTCTACCATTGCCTCCGAAGTGACTCACTCTGAAGTATATACCTTACCCTCGGGCAATATTCAGCATCTCTGCACGGACTTTTCATTTCCTCTCTCATCGGCTCAGCAAGCACTTAGCATCATGCAATGCCTACATCCTACTCCTGCCGTATGCGGACTTCCACGTGAAGAAGCCCTGCAAGCAATCCTTCGCCACGAGCCTTCACCGCGTCAATATTATGCGGGCTTCAGCGGTCCATTTCTCTTGCAAGGTGCAACGCATCTCTACGTTTCCCTTCGCTGTATGCATCTCTTCTCCACCTCTGCCACGCTCTATGCAGGCGGTGGACTCATGCCCGAAAGCCAAGAGCAAGACGAATGGGACGAAACCGTACGTAAGATGCTTACAATGAAACAGTTGTTTTGAGGCTAGATAGGAAGGAAATCTACAGTCTTGCCTTAACACCCCCGTTCTTAGAAGAAGGGCAGTTCTATTCATTCTGACGATTCCCCTCAGAAGCGCCTCACTAGAAAAGTCATAGGCATCATCCACCCTCAGAAGTTCACCCACTTTTTCCCATGTTCTGCGATTCCCATCAAGTCAACCAACTTACCTCTCTGCTCCTTCAGCATGGCCTTCGTCACATTGTGGTCTGTCCTGGTTCGCGCAATGCCACCATTGTACACAATCTTAACGAACTGCCCTCCCATTTTACGCTCCATCCCGTCACCGACGAGCGCAGTGCGGCTTTCGTAGCCCTCGGCATGGTGCTTGCTCTGCAAGAGCCTGTGGCTATATGCGTCACGTCGGGCTCGGCTCTTCTCAACTGCATCCCCGCCGTAGCCGAAGCATTCTATCGCCACCTACCCCTACTCGTCATCTCCGCCGATCGTCCACAGCGCGTATTGGGGCAACTCGATGGACAAACGCTCCCTCAGATAGGGGCTTTGCGTCCCTACTGCCCAACATTTCAAGTAGACCCAACGACCGACGAAGCTTGTCGGCACGTCAACAATCGGCGCATCAACGAGGCATTTCTCTCGCTCCACGACCAAGGCGGACACCCCGCTCACATCAATGTGTCAATAGAAGAACCCATGTTCTCGTTTACCACGCCTCATCTGCCACAGGAACGCGTCATCTCTGTGGTGCGTCCTATTCAGCACCATCCCATTCCCGAAGAAGTGGTACAACTGATTGCTAGTGCCCGCCTACCTGTGCTTCTGTTAGGACAGTACGAACGTGGAGATTTGCGCAAGCAGACCGACGACCTCAATCGCCAGAATCAGCTACTCATATTGCCGGAGATTATCTCCGATGTACAGGGCAACTTTCGCATGAATGCTTTCGATAAACTTGTCTCCTCCGAGCCTTCGCTAATACCCGATGTGGTGATACAAGTGGGCGGGAATTTTGTACACAAATCTTTCAAATCCACACTTCGCAAGAGCCATAATTGTCGCGTGATACGCATCGCAGAGGAAGATTCCCTAGCCGACACATTCGACCACCTCACCCTACAAATCCAAGCGCCTGCAAACGAAGCGCTTAAACAACTTTCGAAACAATTACCCCATGCCCATCAAGGCGTTGTAGAAGCGGCTCTGAAACTCGACCATACTTGGGCGGAAAACGTTCAGCACAGGTCATCCGAGGTAAAGGCTCTCACCCTTGACAGCACACTCCAATCCCTCCAAGAAGCACTAAGCCACTACCAAGAGGCCTTCACGCTCCACCTGGCCAATAGCAGTGCCATACGCGCAGCGGGGCGTCACTTCAAAAGCGGAAGTTTCCCCATCTTCTGCAATCGCGGCACCAATGGTATTGAGGGGTCACTCTCCACGGCCGTAGGCTATGCCCTACAGATGTGGGGACTGAGTATCGTAGTCATTGGCGACCTGAGTTTCTTCTATGATGTCAATGCGTTATGGAACACCCACCTGCCCCACAACCTACGAATACTCTTGCTCAACAATGGACATGGAGGTATTTTCGACCATCTGCCGGGACTTGACCAATCGCCCGCCCGCACAGAATATGTAGCTGCCGGTTTTCAGCATTTTACTGCTGAAGGCGTTGCGAAATCGTTCCACGTAGGTTACCTCCGTGCCGACTCTCTCTCTGCTCTACCCACCCTTATGCAGCAATGGATCGCAGAATCAGAAGAAGCGCAAATCCTCGAAATTTTCCTCAACAATTAAATACCTATTTCTGTGGCCGTTGCGTCACTCGCTGGTATCATAACAAGCACACTAATTCTATACACACAATATGAGAAATTGGACACCCATTAAAGAATACAAAGAAATATGCTTTGATTTCTACAACGGCATTGCCCGTATCACTATCAATCGTCCGCGCTATCGTAACGCGTTCACTCCTCTTACCGTGGCCGAGATAGGCGACGCCTTGCGCTACTGCCGTGAAGCACAAGAAGTCTGCGTTGTGGTGCTCACAGGAGCTGGCGACAAAGCCTTTTGTTCGGGCGGCGACATGCACGTGAAAGGCCGCGGTGGCTACGTGGGAGGCGATGGTGTGCCTCGCCTCAACGTGCTCGATGTGCAGAAGCAGATTCGTTCACTACCCAAGCCCGTCATTGCCATGGTCAATGGTTATGCCATTGGAGGTGGACACGTACTCCACCTCATGTGCGACCTCACCATTGCTTCCGACAATGCTATCTTCGGCCAAACTGGACCTAAGGTTGGATCGTTCGATGCAGGATTTGGAGCCTCTTACTTAGCACGCATCGTGGGTCAAAAGAAAGCGCGCGAAATATGGTTCATGTGTCGTCAGTACTCTGCCGTAGAAGCCGAACGCATGGGCATGGTCAATAAGGTGGTGCCCCTCGAACGCCTAGAAGATGAGGTAGTAGAATGGGCCGAGACCATGATGGAACGTTCGCCCCTAGCTCTGCGCATGATAAAGGCGGGCCTCAATGCGGAACTCGACGGACAAGCAGGCATACAAGAGCTTGCTGGCGATGCCACGATGCTCTACTACATGCTCGATGAAGCGCAAGAGGGCGGGCGTGCCTTCCTTGAAAAGCGTAAGCCCAACTTTAAGAAATACCCCAAACTTCCTTAACTCGAGATGACTAACGCTATAAGGCATACCCTCACGGCGTTAGTCTTCTAGTATATCGACGTATTAGCCCATTTCTCTTCATGCATTTTCTCCCTTTCAAACTTAAAATTCTCCCGCGCGAACTCGTCTTTAAGCAGCCCGCTGGTACTTCGCGCGGCGTTTACACCACACGCAAGGTGTGGTATATCGTACTCACATCTACCGACCCTCAAATTCGCTTCACAGGACTCGGAGAGTGCGCTCCGCTCTACGACCTCAGTTGCGACTATGATGAGCACTATGAGGAACGCCTCCATCAAATTTGTCAAGAGGTGGAACAGACGCAAAATCTTAATTCCGAAAAGCTACGTCCTTACCCTTCCATACTCTTTGGACTGCAATCTGCTTTCCGCTCGGCAGCAGGATCTTTAGCAGGCGATTATCTGAAGCTCTTTCCCTCTGCTTTCACGCAGGGACAGCGCGGCATTCCCATCAACGGACTAGTATGGATGGGCTCGTACGAAGAGATGTGCCAACGCATGGAGGAAAAGCTAAAGAAGGGATTTCGTTGCGTGAAACTCAAAATTGGCGCCATCGACTTTGAAAGCGAAATGGCGCTCATCCGTCAACTGCGTGCCCGCTTCAGTGCCGACACCATAGAACTGCGTGTCGATGCCAATGGCGGATTCACTCCCGAGGAGGCGCCCCGTCGTCTAGAAGCACTAGCTCAATACGGCATTCACAGCATTGAGCAGCCCATCCGTCAGCACCAATGGGAGAAAATGGCGCACCTTTGCGCCAACACGCCGTTGCCCATTGCCCTCGATGAAGAACTTATCGGCGTAAACGACTACAAAGAAAAGATTCGATTGCTCGACACCATCCGCCCGCAATACATCGTGCTAAAGCCCTCGCTCCATGGCGCATTCACTGGAGCAGGCGAATGGATGGCATTGGCCAAAGATCGCAACATTGGCTACTGGACCACATCGGCGCTCGAGAGCAACGTGGGACTCAATGCCATTGCGCAGTGGTGTGCAGCCATTGACCCCGAGGCTACCATGCCACAAGGACTCGGCACGGGCCAACTTTTCGTCGACAACTTCAACGAAGCACCACTTCACATTGAAGGGGACTGCCTGTGGTATGGCAACGAAAAGCAACGTCGTTTCCTACAAGAAATTGAAGATTTCAAGGAACGATGGAAACAACCCAATCCCACCATGACGGTACACACCTCGGGAAGCACAGGACAACCTAAGGAAATGCAAGTGGAAAAAGTACGCATGTGGGATAGTGCCCAAGCCACGCTTCAAGCACTCGGTCTGCAAGAGGGCAATTCTGCACTACTCTGCATGCCACTAAAGTACATCGCAGGACAAATGATGTTGGTACGCGCACTAGCAGGTCGACTTACGTTAGTGCCTATAGCCCCCACATCCCATCCCTTTGCCCACCTTCACCAAGCTCCCGATTTTGCTGCACTCACGCCAATGCAGGTCTACGAATCACTAAGAGTGCCCCACGAGCGCAGTCTGTTGCGTCGCACACTCTGTCTCATCATCGGTGGCGGCCCCATCTCGCCCGAATTGTCACGCGAGATTGCCTCGTTTCCCAATCCCGTCTATAGCACCTACGGCATGACAGAAACGCTCTCACACATTGCACTGCGTAGGCTCAATGGACAGCAGGCATCCGACTATTACACACCGCTCACAGGAGTAAACCTTTCGCTCTCAACAGAGGGTACGCTCGAAATCTACGCTCCTAGGGTAAATCCAGAGCATTTGGTCACCAACGATGTGGCCGAACTCCTTCCCAACGGGCTCTTCCGTATCATCGGAAGAAAGGACAACGTTATCTGCTCAGGGGGAATCAAGATGCACATCGAAGCACTAGAACGTACACTTGCTGAGCACACCACACTCCCTTTGCAAATCACCTCCGTACCCGATGCTCGTCTCGGCGAAGCCATCACCCTGCTCTACGAAGCCTCCACAGATATGGTCGAAGAACTTGAAACACTCTGCCGCCGTGTTCTCGATCCCTACGAAGTGCCACGCCACTTTTTCCGTCTGCCCCACCTTCCTCTGACCGAAACAGGCAAGCCCGCCCGTGCTCAAGCCAAGAAACTGGCTAGAGGGATGATGGAAACGTAAGGGAGAATCGTTTTGAAATGACCTAGGTTTTTAGCTTGATAATGACGAAGTTCGGAACACTCAGTTTGCAGTTCACGCATTTATCCGTTCCAAGGGACATTCTTACATGCTATTTACAACATAGTGCGGGGGAGGGAGATAGCAGGGCACGGCAAAGAGATCGCTATCCCTGCTGAATAGCTTTGAGCAATACTTGTCGTAAGTCTTCGGAAGTTTGCAGCCCAAGTTTCTTGCGTACATGGATGCGCACAGCACTGATGTTATTGGTGGTTTTATTCATGAGTTGGGCTATCTGCGAGAGCGTATTTCCTGCAACAATGAGATGACACACTTCAAGTTCCGTAGGAGTGAGCTGAGGAAAGATTTCCTCTAAATTGGCGCGGCGTAGACGACGCTGCACCATGCGCTTTTCCACGGCACGTATGAGATTGTTTTCAGCACGATTGTCAAGACTGTCGAAAAAATCGTTGACGGAATGATGGTCGGGATTATTGTTTCGGCAAAGCTGCACGTAGGCGATGAGTTCTGACTTCGTCATGCAGAAAGCATCGAGCAATCCTTGCTCGGTGTTCATATAGTCGGTGTTTTCAATCTGCATATTGTGAATATTGCGACGGAAAAAACCACCCATCATACAAGTAGACACTTCCATAGAGGTAAAGATGATGAGCATCTGAGGACTTACGGCTCCAGGCTCATAGCAGTAAGCAAAATAGAGAGTAGCAAGGCTCAAAAAGGCAACAATGCTAGGAATGTAGCGCACGAAGGCAATGACAAGATACACCATAATGGTGAACGATACAACTTGGTTGAGAATGAGAGTCCAGATGTAGCCCTCGGGTTGACTCACCACTTGATAAACCATGCGCGTACTTTGCAATAATTGCAGCAAAAGGCCAAGCAAAGAAATGGCCCATTTGAGCGAAAGGCGACGAATAAGATAGAGAGCCAACAAGACGAGACAAATCACCCATGCTATGCCCGACAGAACAAGCAGCCAAGGAGAGTGGATACCAATAATGCCAGAAAAGTGAAGGGGCATACCGATGGCACACATTAACGTGCCCACAAGATAGACAATCAGACAGAGGCGTTGCTCATGGCTGGTACTTCTATGGTCGAGAAATCGCGTGATGCGCTGCTGAAAGCGGAATAGCATGTGCGTAAAGATTAAATAAAGTTGACCATGCAAATATAAGGGATTTACGGAGATTTACGCCTTTTTACGGCACATTTTTCACGCTTTACGGCATTTTACGGCTCTATTTATTTGGTAATAAAAGCACAGGCACATTATTTTTGCACTCCCAAACAAACGTCCTCAACAGAGGATTTTGTATACGAACTTGTTATTTTGTGCGACGCAATCTTGCATTGTATGCTCAAACAGAAAATACATGATGTCATGCCTGCGAGTTTTACCCTCTAGATGAAGGTAAACTCAAGCAAAGCATCCCCCACAGACCTGCGAAACGAGTAAGGCCACTTTCATCTAGTGATTACATATTTTCCTAGATAGGATGACCCAACAGAACTTAACTTATATTCCTAACTCTAACCTAGATCGGCCTTATAGTTTCTTAGCCACTTCCATGCTTACACTAAGCAAGGAGGTGGCTTTTAGGTTATTCAAGTTTTCTCTACATTGGCATTCAAGTTACGCTAAAAGGCCGTTCATGTTATCGTCCTTCGGTCGAAGGACGCATGTCCTTCGGTCGAGGGACGCATGTCCTTCGGTCGAGGGACGCATGTCCTTCGGTCGAGGGACGCATGTCCTTCGGTCGGGGGACGCATGTCCTTCGGTCGGGGGACGATGACTTAGAATACGTTCTAAGAAAACTTCTACGGCCTTTTAGCCTAGCAACAATATACATAAAGAGAACACTGCAACGCACTGGGTAACAACTACTATCAAAGATTCAGATTCTGGCCACTCAAGTTAAAACCGAAACTTGAACTAGGTTATAAGCAGGAACTAAGTCAACGAGGGTGGAGACAAAACTCTCGGCACAATTAGCATAAGAATTGGCATAAAACCAAATTCACAATAACAAATGTTTCCACTAACCTAGCTCAGAGCCTAACAGCCAAAAAACATCTTCGCAATGCACATCATGCCACAAGAATATCGTAACTTTGCGAACAAAACAAAGAGATATGCCCGTTAACAAAAAACCACGTCCCATCGAATTGTTAGCACCTGCCAAGAACGCGCAGGTGGGACGCGAAGCCATACTCCACGGAGCCGATGCCGTATATATCGGCGGGCCATGCTTTGGCGCACGCCAAGCCGCTGGCAATTCGGTGGACGACATACGAGAGCTATGCCAACTGGCCCATCTTTACGGAGCACGCGTCTACGTGACACTCAATACGATTCTCTGGGATAGTGAGCTCATAGAGGCAGAGGCTCTAGTGTGGGAACTTTACGAAGCTGGTGTAGACGCACTGATTGTGCAGGACATGAGCCTGCTATGTATGCATCTTCCCCCGATTGCCTTGCATGCCTCTACACAGATGGACAACTGTACGCCTGAGAAAGCGAAATGGCTTGAGGCAGCAGGATTTCGACAGATAGTGCTAGCTCGCGAAATGTCGCTAGAGCAGACGAAAAAAATAGCTGAAGCCGTGCGCGTGCCGCTCGAAGCTTTTGTGCATGGTGCGCTTTGCGTAAGCTATAGCGGACGATGCTATGCTTCGCAACTGTGCTTCAACAGGTCGGCCAACCGCGGACGATGCGCCCAATTTTGCCGTTTGGCATTCGATCTCATCGATGGCGAAGGGAACGTGCTTGTCAAGAACAAACACCTACTCTCGCTCAAGGATATGAACCGCACCCATTCCCTAGAGGAAATGATGGATGCAGGAGTGCGTTCGTTTAAAATTGAGGGCAGACTAAAGGATGCCGACTACGTGAAGAACATCACAGCATGGTATCGCCAACAAATCGACAAAGTGTTGAGCAGAAGAGGAGCGGACTATGTGCGTGCTTCACACGGCACATCAAGTATCTCTTTTACTCCCGACCCCTCACGCACTTTCAACCGTAGCTATACGGAATATTTTCTCCACGGACGCACCGCAGAGCCAATTCACTCTTTTGCCACGCCGAAAGCTGTAGGTCCTGTGGTGGGAAAGGTGGGACGAACGGAACGCCGCGCTTTCCGCTTCGAGCCAACACACAAACTCTGCGCCCCACTCACTGCAGGTGATGGTCTTTGCTACATGGCAGAGGATGGGACGCTACAAGGTTTTCGCGTGAACAAGGTAGAGGGTAACATGGTGTTTCCCGCCGTGATGCCTAAGCTCAAAACGGGCATGGTGTTGCGTCGCAGCTACGATTTTGAATTCGATAAACAGCTCTCGAGACCCACAGCGAAGCGTACCCTAGCGGCCAGACTTTGCTTGCGTGAGGTGGAAGGCGGCTATGCACTCGACATGACCGATGAAAGCAGATGCCATGTAACGTTGCGCTTTGACTATGCCCACGAGACAGCTCGTTCGCCACAACGCGATGCCATTGTGCGCCAACTCTCCAAATTGGGCGATACGCCTTTTACAGCCGAACGCATTGAGATCCAGACGGAGGGCGATCGCTTCATCCCAGCCTCGGTGCTCACGGAATGGCGTCGACAAGTGTGCAACCGGCTGCTTGCCGTCCACCAAACGAGCTACGAGCGCGACCGCGCGGGAACAATGAACGACGAGTTGCTGAATGCATTGTTGCCAAAAGAATTGCCTTTCACAGCAAACGTGGCAAACAAATTGGCAGTTGATTTCTATAAGAAACATGGCGTGAAGCACATTGAACCTGCTTTCGAGCTAACTACTCCACAGGGTGAAACCGCTATCATGACCTGTCGCCACTGCATACGCCATGCGCTTGGCATTTGCCTTAAAAAAGGAAAGGGTTCGCCTCGCGAACTTGCACTCAGGCTTCCCGACGGACGAACCTTCCCATTGCAGTTTGATTGTCGACGCTGCGAAATGAAAGTATTGAAGAAGAGCTAGAAAGACGAACTAACTCTTGCAAGCCCCTACCTATGAAAAGAATCATTAAAAATCTGCTACTTCTGCTTCTATGCGTCCTGCTCAACGTGGGTTGCTACTATTCCCATCCCAACAAGGTGGACCATTGGCAGGCGGCTAACGAGGGAAGTGTCGATTCCGTAAACTTCTATATCACCCACCATTACTGGACGGGCTATAACTTTCAAGCAACAGACTCTATACACCTACAAACGGCTCCTCCGCTACAAGGGCTACCCGACTATGGAGCAATGGTCAACGATACGGTGAGCGTCAACTCACACGACCAACTAGTGGTGGCGAAAGTGATGTACGTGCCTAATGACACGACAGACTCTGTATGGATAAAAGTGGCTCGCGACCAACTGACACAAGGGTGGATTCACGAATCGACATTACTAGACAACGTGGTGCCTAACGACCCTATTTCACGGTTTATCTACTATTTCTCCGATGGTCGCAGCATATTTGTGCTTTCCATCTTGGGGCTCGCGGTGATGTTTTGGCTCATTCAGAGCATCCGCCATAAGCGTTTCCGTATTGTACATTTCAATGATATTCCGAGTTTCTACCCCACCCTGCTCTGTCTCTGCGTGAGCGGATCGGCTGCACTTTATGGAAGTATTCAACGATTCGTTCCGATAACTTGGGTGGAATTTTACTTTCATCCTACACTGAATCCATTCAACACGGAGTTACCGCTCATCATGGCCTTATTTATTGCCTCGGTATGGGCCATGCTGATTGTAGCGGTAGCCGTAGTTGACGAGATCCGCCGCCAACCCGACCTGGGCGATAACTTGTCGTATTTAGCCTCGCTAGGCGGTATGTGTATGGTACTTTACCTCATTTTTACACTGACAACGCCAATCTATGTGGGCTACCCGCTATTGGTGGTTTATTGGTTGTTTGCCATTAGGCAATACATCATACATCAGCCCTCACATTTGCTCTGTGGTGTATGCGGAAAATCTATTCCTAAGAAAGGGAAATGTCCACATTGTGGGGCATGGAATGAGTGAGAAAAGGTCTTGAATTTAGAGAAATAATTATACAAAAACTGAGATTATGACGAAACACATTGTAATGTTTAAATTTCGCGAGGATGTACCCGCCGACATGCGCAAAACTGCCCGTGAAGCATTCAAACAAGGAATTGAGGCGCTGCCTAACGTGATCCCTTTCATACGTAGCGTGCATGTGGGATTCAATATCAATGAGAACGAAAAGTGGGACATTTGTCTCGACTCAGCCTTTGACAACTTGGATGACGTGAAAGCTTATAGTATTCACCCTGCTCACAAAGCCGTAGCCGGCGAACTGATGAAGCATATCGGTGAACGAGCTTGCGTTGACTTTGAATAGAGCCACACAACACGAGGTGGAATGATAGAACCAGCCTTAAACCTATCAAGACTGACAATATAGCGAAACACGTCGTCCACAGAAATGATTTGACAACCTGTGCAAAATCAGGATTTTAACTCATTTCTGTGGACGACGCGTCTCATATTGGCCAATACGATACAAACTCTATATGTGAAATTCAACGAGCCGTAATATGGAAGCAGGATTGATGCATCTCATATTTCACATAGCATGCTCCCATCTGACGCATATCGTTGAGAACTTCAGCTAAAATAGACTTATATACCGTGACCCAACGAATATCACTGCCTCCATCGGGGTGAATCTCTAAAAAGCGATTGTAAGAAATATCGAAGGTAGTGCCAAACTGATGACAGGAGTTTTGCGACGCATTCTGATTGAATTTACGAAGGCGCTGCACATCCTCTTTTGTGCGGAGTACAGAGGTAATAAGAAGTTTGTGAGGGGGATAACCTTTCGTGACCAACGAATCATTAAAAGCACGGGCTATCTCATTGAGCAACACTGCCGCGCGAGGAACGAGATAGGGAATGGACTGACGAAGACGCTGCACACTATAAAAGGGATTGTCGGCTATATATACCAAATCTTTCATGTGGCGGTGAGCATCATCGCGGTTGGCAATCTGGGAAATACCCAAACGAGTAGCCGTGATATATTGCACATCGTTGAGGTCGGGGAAAGAGGTTTCAAAGCGCGGTACACTAGTGACGCGATTTCTTACGGGGGTGCCATCGGCCTTGAGCATCACGAGCGAGTTGCGGCGCTTCAAGAAAAGACGATCGACCTCGGCTGCTTGCTTTTCTATGCTGTCGGGCACATGCGCTACCATTTTGGGAGATTCCACTTCTTGCACACGAGGACAGTTCCATTCTGGATGAGTACACCTCAAAATGCCAAGAATAATTACGACAACAGAGAATGCGAGGATAAAATGAATGCGACGAGGCGTATAAAATCTATTCATGAGAGGCTAAAGGATGAGATTTGTAAGGATGCATAAACTTTGCACGCACAAAGTTAGTGCATTTCCACGGGATTTCTTAATTTTGCATGCAAATAAAAATAAATATAGTGCATCCTTGTCCGTTAAGGGGAAGCGCGGCATACATATATATAAAGTATCACACAGAAGTCATGCCGCTCGCCCCTAAGGCAGCAACAGAGAAACATGATAGAGAAACATTTCATTTTGGAAGAAGCCGACCCCGCGATATTCTACGGAGCCAACAACACCAACATCAAGATGTTGCGTGCACTTTGTCCAAAACTTCGTATTATGGCACGCGACAACGTGGTACGTGTAATGGGTGGCGAAGAAGACATGGCTGCCTTCGAGGAGGTGTTTCTGAAGCTCGAAAAGCACTGCACAAAGTTCAACCGCCTGCAAGAAGAAGATATACTCAACATACTGAAAGGCCATGCTACACCGAGCGAACACAGCAGCGACGTGATTGTGTATAGTACGGGTGGGAAACCTATTACTCCGCGCACAGAAAATCAGCGTCGGTTGGTGGAGGCTTATGGCAAGTGTGACATGATATTTGCTATTGGCCCCGCGGGATCGGGCAAAACATACACTGCCATTGCATTGGCAGTAAAGGCACTTAAAGCGAAGGAGGTTAAAAAAATCATCCTAAGCCGACCTGCCGTGGAAGCGGGCGAGAAATTGGGATTCTTGCCAGGCGACATGAAGGACAAAATTGATCCTTACCTGCAACCGCTCTATGATGCACTGCAAGAAATGATTCCTGCGGCCAAGCTACAAGAGTATATGGACACCAACGTGATTCAGATAGCTCCGCTTGCTTTCATGCGCGGACGTACACTCAACGATGCGGTGGTGATTCTCGACGAAGCACAGAATACGACGACTGCACAAATCAAGATGTTCCTGACACGCATGGGATGGAATACGAAGATGATCGTAACGGGCGACCGCACGCAAATAGACCTTCCCCTCTCACAAAAGAGCGGTCTCATTGAAGCACAACGTATTTTGGAAGGTATCGAGGGCATTGCCTTCATTGAAATGAACAAGAAAGACATCATTCGCCATAAACTTGTGACACGCATTGTGGAAGCCTACAATCGCGACGACGAACGACGCAAGAATTTGCGTGAGGAAAAGGGAACTGAGGCTGACCCCACGTCGGCAAAAGAAGACGCGCGCCCCTCTACCCCACCCCAATCCTAAGACATCACAAAGGTAACATGTAAGAGCATTCACATGGTCAGCACTCCCACGACCAACGCTGCGAGGCTTTTACATGTTACCTTTAATGCTTTTATAAGTACTATAACACCTAAGAATAATCATAACTCGGAATAGGAAGCCTGAACGTGCAACCAAGCCGCTTAGCTCCTACCCATAATCTATAAACTACAATGTCTGCATTAACTAAAACCGATTTCCATTTTCCCGGACAAAAGAGTGTATACCATGGTAAAGTACGCGACGTGTACAACCTGGGCGATCGATTGGCTATGGTTGCTACCGACCGCATCTCTGCCTTCGACGTGATCTTGCCCAAAGGCATTCCCTTTAAGGGTCAAGTGCTCAACCAGATTGCAGCCAAGTTTCTCGATGCTACCACAGACATCTGCCCCAACTGGAAGCTTGCTACTCCCGATCCCATGGTGACCGTGGGCGTAATGTGCGAAGGTTTCCCCGTAGAAATGATCGTACGTGGCTACCTCTGCGGAAGTGCATGGCGTGCATACAAAAGCGGTGTGCGTGAAATCTGTGGTGTGAAACTCCCCGAGGGAATGAAGGAGAATCAGAAGTTCCCCACTCCCATCATCACGCCTACCACAAAGGCTGAAATCGGCGAGCACGATGCTGACATCTCTAAGGAAGATATCTTGGCTCGCGGACTAGCCACTCCCGAAGAATATGCCATTTTGGAAAAGTATACGCTAGCTCTTTTCGAGCGCGGTACAGAGATTGCTGCAAAACGAGGCTTAATTCTCGTAGACACGAAGTACGAATTTGGTAAGCACGACGGCAAGATCTACTTGATGGACGAAATTCACACCCCAGACTCTTCACGCTATTTCTATGCTGAGGGATACGAAGAGCGATTCAAAAAGGGTGAGGCTCAGAAACAACTCTCAAAGGAGTTTGTACGCGAATGGCTCATGGACAATGGTTTCCAAGGAAAGGAAGGACAGCAGGTTCCCGAAATGACCGACGAGATTGTGAGTAGCATCTCTGCTCGCTACATTGAGCTTTACGAACACATCATCGGTGAAAAGTTCATTCCCGAAGAAAGTGGTAACGTACTTGCCCGCATCGAAAAGAATGTGGAAGCTTATCTGAACAAGTAAAGACGCTTTCAAATAGGAACTTATTTAAGACTAGAGCCTACTCTCTTAATAGGAGGGTAGGCTCTTTTATTGCATTAGGAAACTTCTGATTAGCAGTCCCTACATGTTAGTCCTTGGGAGAAATGTGAAATAGACTTCTTGCTTTCTATAATTGATCAAATACAACGAGAGCCTTACCCCCTTAGCGGGAGAGACACACTCGTTCCGCACTATCTGCTTATCGTTGTATGACGTGCTATTCAAACAAGCTCTCTACATTATTCGACTTAGAACTATTCTTCTTGCTCTTGGAGGAAGAAGAACCCTGAGGGGAGGAATTTTGAGGGGAGGATGAATGGACGTTGCTCTCGTGATGTTGCGAAGTGCTTGCCTCAGACTCGGAAGCATCACTGCTGCGACTTTCGCCACTGGATTCTCCTTCGCCTCCCATAAGGTCGTCTTCAAAGTCTGCTCCCTCTCTATGAGTGGTAGAATCGTTGCTCAAAGAATCATTGCGAGCTGCGGGCGGATTGTAGACGGATTGATAGGTAGAGGCATCGACATCTGAAGGGGGAAGACCATATTTGTGGCAATATTTGCTACGAAGCGAGGCATCGTCCATCACGCTACGCAAGAATTGAGCCACAATGGGTAATGCTGTGCGACTACCCTGGCCAAGAGCACCTGTGCGGAAGTGGATGCTGCGATATTCACCGCCAACCCATGCCCCAGCGACTAGACTTGGAGTAACACCAACGAACCATGCATCGGAGTGGTTATTTGACGTACCCGTCTTACCACCCATGTCGATCTGATTGGCGTAAGGTCCGAGATAAGTACCCGAACGAAGTGTCTGCGACGTACCGCCTGCATCAGTGGTACCAGCCTCAAGCAATTTCTGCATATAGAAGGCGGCTGTCTGAGGAAGTGCACGTGTTTCTTCAGCTTTTGGTTCAAACACTACATTACCATCGGCATCAACTATCTTAGTGACCATGACGGGCTCTACGTGCATACCATTGTCGGCTACCGTTCCGTAAGCATTGACCAATTCGAAGAGGTTAACATCGTTAGACCCTAGAGCCAATGAGGGAGTATCATCAAGAGGCGACTTGATGCCCATATCATTGGCTGTCTGGATGACATTAGAGATACCGACTTCCTGGCCTAACTTTACAGCAATGGTGTTGATACTCTGCGCAAAGGCAGAACGGAGGGGCACTTCAGCATTACTGAATCTACCATTCGCATTATGGGGTTGCCAAATTTCGGTGGTATCGCGTTTTTTGTCGTATACTTCCATGCGGATGTATTCGTCCTTACGAACATCGGCGGGGGTAAGACCTTGCTTCATGGCAGTGGCATAGACAAAGAGCTTGAACGTAGAGCCAGGCTGACGCATAGAGCGTACCTTGTCATACTTCCATGTTTTAAAATCAACATCTCCCACGTAAGCACGCACATAACCCGTTTCTGGCTCCATGGCTACGAACCCTGTGTGCATGAACTTCACCATGTATTTGAGCGAATCAATAGTAGACATTTCCTTGTGAATAGGTCCGTCATAGCTAAAGAGCGTCACATCGTGTGGCTTATTAAGATAGTAGTCGATGGAATCGGGATTATTGGGGAATCGCGCTTGTAGCATCTTATAGGTGTCAGTCTTACGAACCTTGTCCTCAATAAATCCTGGAATGATATTTCCCTTTTCATCACGCCAGGGATCACCTACGCCACGCCAATGTGCATCAAAATTTTGCTGCACTTTCTTCATTTGGTCGTGTACGGCCTTTTCTGCATACTTCTGCATGCGCGAATCGAGGGTGGTATAGATTTTTAATCCATCGGAATATACATCAAGGTCGGGACATTTTTCACTGATGTAGTCCTTTAATGCGTCGCGGAAATAAAGGGCGGTACCATCGTAAGCACTCTCAACACTAAAATTTAGTTTGATGGGCTTATTCGTCAGACGTTCGAGGGTGGATTTATCGGCAATATACACATCACCAAAACGCTGCGCCAACATAGAGCGATGCTCGTACATATTAGTGAGCACCGTGTTGCGACGACGAAGAGAGTTCTCTGGGTTGATACGCGGATTATAAGCGGTTGTAGCTTTGAGCATACCCACGAGAACAGCTGCCTCTTCTGGCTTCAACTCTGATGGTTTCGTGTCGAAATAGGTTTTGGAGGCTGTCTTAATGCCGTATGCGTTAGAACCGAAATCTACAGTATTGGCATACATCTCAAGTATCTTTCGCTTATCACAAAACATTTCAATCTCCGTAGCAATAATCATTTCCTTGCTTTTCATGATAACGATGCTCAAGCCAGGAATCTTGCCCAAGAGCCCAGTGGAATACTGTGTACGCACACGAAACATGTTCTTCACCAACTGCTGCGTAATGGTGGAAGCTCCACGTGCATGGCCGTGGACGGCATCCTTTGCAGCTGCAAATATGCCTTTGTAGTCAATACCATGATGTTGGAAGAAGCGCTCATCTTCGGTAGAGACCAAGGCTTCAAAGAACACGGTATTGATGGAATCGTAGGGTACAGGCGAACGATTCTCATTAAAATATTTACCCAAAAGTTTTCCGTCAGCGCTATAAATCTCTGAGGCAGCAGCCGTCTTGGGATGAATAATATCACTGATAGAGGGTGATTTGCCGAAAAGCCAAAAGAGATTGAACGTGACGGCAAAGCAATAAAAGATAATGAATGCGAAGAACGACCATATAGCCGTGATGGTCTTGTACCACCAAGGACGACCGATATACTGTCCTTTATACCATTTCCAAGCATTGCGAAGACCTTTGCCACAAGCGCGCAAAAGACGCATGAGCATGCTAAATGCTCCATTGGATTTGTTGCTCATAGAAGTGTTTGTATGAATTATTGCTGCAAAGTTAAAAGAAATAATACATATTCCGCGGCATTGAAGTGCTAATTGATGTTGCAGCACGTAATTATTACGATTTTGATGGTTTCGTTTTAGTGCTCTCCTCTTTTACAGATCAATCCACGTAACATCAGCGTCTTTCTTAAACCATGTCATCTGTTTCTTTGCGTAAACCCGAGAGTTGCGACGTATCTTTTCGAGAGCGAAATCGAGTTCCCAATCACCATCAAAATAATGGAAGAGTTCTTTATAACCTACGGTATTGAGCGAATTGCAACAACGGAAGGGGAACACACGACGAGCCTCGTCGAGCAAGCCTTGCTCTACCATGTTATCGACGCGACGATTAATACGTTCGAAAAGTATTTCGCGCGGACGCTGCAGTCCAATCTTTTCGATACGAAAAGGGCGTTGCACTTCGCGGCGTACACGAAAAGAGGTGAATGTACGGCCTGTCATATAGCAGATTTCGAGTGCATGCACTACTCGCTTGGGGTTGCGCTTGTCGCAGACATCGTAATAGGCTGGATCAAGCAGACGAAGTTCGGCTACGAGAGGTTCTAATCCTTCCGTCTCGTAGCGTTGCTTCAGGAGAGCACGCGTATCCTCATCTACCGTGGGGATATCATCAATTCCCTTACACACAGCGTCTACATACATCATGGATCCACCCGACATCACCAAGGTATCGTGAGTCTTGAATAGTTCCTCCATAAGAAGCAGAGCATCGTGTTCATATTGTGCAGCACTATAATAGTCCTCTAAATCAAGCGTCCCCACGAAATAGTGTTTCACACGTGCTTGTTCCTCAGCTGTTGGGGCGGCTGTTCCGATAGGAATATCACGATAAAGTTGGCGCGAATCTGCATTGAGTATCGGACAATCATACTTTTGGGCGAGTTGGATGGCGTAGTCAGTTTTTCCGATGCCCGTGGGACCAATGACCACTTTGAGAGTTTTCTCCATAAGCGTCGATAAAAAAACGAGGGTACGTGCCAGAACACACGCTATATGCTGGTTCAAACACGCACCCTGGCGGAAATAATCAATTAGTTAATACCATCGGATATTTCAAATCCGTCCCAGTCGATTTCATCGTCATTGTATGACGCTCCTCCCATGATAGGATCATCGCCGAAGTCGTCGTAGCTTGCTGCGGCTTTTTTCTTTCCATCCTTTCCTGTGATGAGGGGATCTTCTTCCATCATCTCAATTTGCTGAGGAGCATTTCCGCGTGAGCGAATAATTTCAGGAACCTCAAGGTCGCCAGAGAGGATTTCTTTGACATCGAGGTAAAAGCAACGATCGCTAAACGGATCGTATACAAACTCAAGATGCTGCTCTTCATCCTCAATAAGTTCGGACAGTTTCGTGTCGGCCATGACATAGATATCTTGATCAGCATCGCCTATTCCCATGTCTTCACGAGTGACTTGCGTGCTACGCTCCCACTCTTCGTTGCAAATATAGAAGGAAGTCATCTGATCATCGGCATAGCCACAAGAATCGAGAATGGCCTTATTGAGATCGAGGAACGTGGAATCGCTATCTATTTTTAGTTCGCGCAAAAAGTCATCGACTTCCTCGCAAACGTATTTGATTCTGAATATCATAAGGATAAGTATATGGAAGAGGTATCGTTAATTTAAGTTCGCGATTTTACTATTGATTAAGTTCGGACAGACTAAATACGAAGATCTCTGTGTTACTTAATAATGCCTCGTTTTGAGGATGTTACGAAGTCGAGAATATACTCTATTTCTGGCGACATGGGGATGGTTTCGCGAATTTCCTTTAAGCATTCCTCACGCAACTTGCCACGCTGATAGAGCAAGCGGTAGGCATTGTGAATATTCTCAATGAGTTCTTTGGAGAAACCGCGTCGACGGAGTCCTACTAAGTTTAAGCCACAATAGGCCACGGGCTCACGGGCTGCCATGACAAAAGGAGGAATATCTTGCCCCGTACGTGTACCACCGCCTACCATCACGTAACTACCAATGTGGCAAAACTGATGAACGAGCACACAGGCCGAGATAATGGCGAAATCGTCGACAACCACCTCTCCTGCTAATTTTGTAGTATTGCCAATGATACATCCATTGCCCACCACCACATCGTGTGCTACATGCATGCCTTCCATCAGCAGATTGTTGCTCCCAACCACAGTCTTACCCTTGGCAGCAGTGCCTCGATTGATGGTAACATTTTCACGAATAGTGTTGTTATCACCCACTTCGGCTGTAGTCTCCTCGCCTTTAAACTTGAGGTCTTGAGGAATGGCACTTATTACGGTTCCAGGGAAAATTACATTTCCATTGCCGATGCGTGCACCCGACAAAATAGTAACACTATTCATCACACGATTGTTGCAGCCAATAACTACATTTTTATCAATGTAGCAGAAAGGACCTATTTCACACCCTTCACCTATTACGGCTTCGGGATGGACATATGCTAAAGGGCTTATCATATCAAAGAGTATAGAGGGGTTATGAGAAAATTCGCTCTCACATCTGAAGGAAAAGGAGAGCTTATACGCCTAGTTACGAATTGGAGAAGGAGCGGGACTAGATGTGTCCATTCAACATGATGGAACAACCTGCTCGCTTCGCGAATCCTGAAATTGGCGCTTATTTGTTCTTCGTAATCTGAGCAGTGAAGGAGGCTTCCATTACGATGGTCTCTCCTACGAAGGCAAAGCCATGCATAGTGGATATGCCATGACGAATGGGAGCCATCAATTCTACGCGGAAAAGCAGCGTATCGCCAGGAACGACCTTTTTGCGAAACTTCACATCATTGATACGTAGGAAATAAGTACTCCAACGTTCGGGCTCTTCAATAGAGTTGAGCACTAGGAGACCGCCCGCCTGAGCCATTGCTTCAATTTGGAGTACACCAGGCATAACAGGTTCTTGAGGGAAATGTCCTTGGAAGAATGCTTCGTTGGAGGTGACGTTTTTCACAGCCACGATATAGTTGGAACCAGTCTCCACCACCTTGTCGACCAATTGCATGGGATAGCGGTGAGGAAGCAACTCGCGGATGCGATTAACATCCATGAGCGGTTCATCATTGGGATCATAGTTGGGAGCCTGAATTTCGTGTTTACGAATTTCACGACGCATCTGACGAGCAAACTTGTTATTGATGGTATGGCCAGGACGCGTAGCAATGATACGTCCCTTGATGGGGCGACCAATAAGCGCCATATCACCTATAATATCGAGCAATTTGTGGCGAGCAGGTTCGTTCTGCCATACGAGCGGACGATCTTGGATATAGCCTAATTGCGTAGCATCACGATGATCAACGTGCAAATGATCGGCTAAGCGGTCAAGCGCTTCTTGTGAAATTTCGCGTTCGTAGATAACAATGGCATTGTCAAGATCACCCCCCTTAATAAGTCCAGCCTTTAGAAGGGGTTCAATTTCACGCACGAAAACGAAAGTACGAGCGGGAGCAATCTCTGTAGAGAAATTCTCCATATTATCGAGAGTGGCAAATTGGCTATTGATAAATTGCGACTCAAAAGAAATCATCGTGGTGATGGAGAACTGCTCATCGGGAAGAATAATAATGGAAGAGCCTGTTTCCTCGTCACGAAATTCGATTTTCTTCTTGATTACATAGAAGTCTTTCGGTGCATTTTGCACAACCACTCCCACACGGCGAATGTTCTCTACATATAGAATAGAACTTCCATCGAGAATGGGTAGTTCTGGTCCATTCACCTGGATCAAGCAGTTATCAATTCCCATGGCATAGAGGGCAGCCATGGCATGCTCAATGGTACTGCAACGAGCATCTCCTTTGGCCACAACTGTGCCACGTGAAGTGTCGACCACGTTTTCGGCAATTGCGTCAATAATGGGTTCGCCTTCAAGGTCTATTCGTTGTATTTTATAGCCATGATTTTCGGGAGCAGGATTGAACGTTACAGTCAAACTGAGTCCCGTATGCAGTCCTTTGCCGTACAAAGAGAAACTGCCGGCAAGTGTTTTTTGTTTCGACATGATTGAATGTTTATCTTACCTAAAGAGATTGTAGAGACTTGCCCCTCCCACCCTATTGCTCAACTCCGATTTATCAGCGTATTGCAAATTCTTCTCGTTTCGCGAGAAGAGGGTTTACATTTATCACGAGTGTGTCTCGTCACATTTTTCTGTAGCAGAGGGGGCGATTCCTATTTTATTTTCCTTTCTTGAGTTCTTCTATTTCTTTTTTTAGGCTCTCAATTTCCTTACGCATTTCTGGCAAGTATTTAAACACTACACTAGAACGCATAAAGTCCTTCGCATCGATGGCGGGAGAACCTTGCACTGTAACATGCCCCTTGCGCACGTCTCTGTTTCCTACGATACCTGCTTGTGCACCCGAGAGTACGCGATCTCCAATAACGATATGTCCTGCAATGCCAACCTGACCACCGAACATACACCATTGACCAATTTTGGTAGATCCCGCTACACCTACTTGAGCAGACATAACGGTATTCGATCCAACCTCACAATTGTGGGCAATTTGCACGAGGTTATCAAGTTTCACGCCCTTGCGGATATAAGTAGACCCCATCGTTGAGCGGTCAACACATGTATTGGCACCTATCTCTACGTCATCTTCGATTGTTACAATACCAATCTGAGGAATTTTCTCGTAGCCATCGGCTGCAGGCGCAAATCCAAAGCCATCAGCTCCGATTACGCAACCAGAATGAAGCGTTACGCGATTACCTATCTTACAATCGTGATAAACGGACACATTGGGATAAAACAAGCAATCGTCGCCCACAACGGCACGTTCTTCGACAACCACACCTGAATAGATTTGGCAACCTTTTCCCACCACAGCATTTTCGCCAATATAAGCAAAAGGCCCCACATAGGAATCTTCGCCTACCTGAGCGCTTTCTGCCACACAAGCAAGAGGATGAATACCTTTGCGTTTCTGCATGGTAGACTGATAAAGCGTGAGTAAACGAGCTATAGCTTCATAAGCATTGTCTACACGAATTAAGGTAGTTTTCAATTCGTGCTCGGGCACAAAATCTTTATTTACCAATACGATGCTCGATTCCGTAGTGTACAGATAGTGAGCATAATGCATATTGGCTAGGAAAGAGATAGCACCTTTCACCCCTTCTTCTATTTTGGCAAAAGTCTTGACCGATGCATTTTCATCGCCTTCGACTGTTCCTCCAAGGTACTCGGCTATTTGCTTTGCTGAAAATTCCATGAATATGTGATGATTTTTATATCTGATTAAATTGGGTTGTCTGAAAGATTGATACGTACAAGGCAAACGTACACAAGTATTTTTCAAATTGCTGAGCCGCAGCCTATTTTATGCAAAGATAGTGCAAGGCGAGCGCAGAGAGGCAAGTTTACTTGCAATCTATGCTGAGCCGCAGCCTATTTTATGCAAAGATAGTGCAAGGTGAGCGCAGAGAGGCAAGTTTACTTGCTATCTATGCCGAGCCGAAGTCTATCTTATGCAAAGATAGTGTAAAGAATATACAATCGGAAGTAAAAGAAAGAAAATCTTTTATATTTAGACTTCAAATTGTAATATTCAAAACAGTAATCAATCATTACTCTACCGAGGTCAACTCTATCTATAGAAAGCATTTGATAAATACCAACCAATCTATTTTGTGCAAAGATAGTGCATGAACCGTAGCCTATCTTATGCAAATATAGTGCAAGGTGAGCGCAGAGAGGCAAGTTTACTTACTATCTATGCCGAACCGAAGCCTATCTTATGCAAAGATAGTGCAAGGTGAGCGCAGAGAGGCAAGTTTACTTGCCATCTATGCCGAACCGTAGCCTATCTTATGCAAAGGTAGTGCAAGGTGAGTGCAGAGAGGCAAGTTTACTTGCCATCTATGCCGAACCGTAGCCTATCTTATGCAAAGGTAAAAAAATTATTTGAGGAATTAGGGACAGAACTCGATAAATGCGTACATCGCGAAAGAGAGTAAAGAAATTCAAGAGATCCGCTGCTCCAGGAACTGAACTTAAAAGTGTTCTGTTATTAACGATAAAAGTTGCGCTAGCCTCAGAGACTAGCGCAACTTTTATATAATTCGGATAATAGGATTCATCATTCGTTTTCTGGAGCTACGACATACCAATTATTGGGGTTCAGCAGCTTGCTATAGAGAGATGCATCGTAATCAGAAGGATCTACATAGATGGGACTTACCCAGTTTTCTGAGTAAGGTTTAGCTTCACTTTCTTTGAATTTGTGATCACGACGTGCAATCTTCCATGCCAACCATTGAGTACCATAATCGGGAGTAAGCGTAGCGTCATTGTTCATGTGACGAGCAATGCGAATGAGGTCAAACATACGAGTACCTTCGTAAGCTGTCTCAAGCGCCATTTCGTCGGCAATCAAACTTTCTACAGCGTTGATTTCCTTTGGATCTGCTTCTTTCGCAGCTACGGGATCAATCGGAGTATAGTTCTCACGAAGTTCCTCAAGTGTAGGAGGATTTGCACCGCCCTCTGTTCCACCACCGGTCTCAGTTCCTGCCTGATCGGCTTTACGGAGGAGTTTGTTCACCTTGCTACGTACGCTAGGAGTATAGGTGCCCGTACGGATAGCTTCTTCCTTGATACGAGTAGCAACAGCTGTAGGATAATTGTAGAGACTATCCAACGTAGAAGTTGTACCGCAACCATGCTCGTGGATACCATAACCATTCCAATCGGTAGAATTAAAGTTGAGGTAACGCAAATACTGCGGGTCTTCCTTGGCACGACGGAGTTCATTTATATCAACATACTTGCAAGCACGAGCCACGTTGGTTGTCTTCGTGTAATAAACCACCTGCTTGGTCTTTGCTTGGTCATCGTAATGAATAGAATCACCAATCGTAGGCATATAGTTATAGTTGATACCATTGCGGAGCACCATAAAGGCCAAAGAAGGATAGCCAGCACGATTGATTGCTTCAGCATAACGCAAGTAAATCTGATTCAAACGATAGATTGACTTGTAATGCTTGAAGTTCCACTCATTAGTGATACCATCGCGAGTTACTATTGTAGTAGGAGCATCCTTTACGATGTAACGGAAACGTCCTTCCGTAGTCTGAATGTAAGGAACGGTAGCATACATACGAGCATCGCCTGCACCATCATAGTACTTGATGCTTGTTGCCTCATTACCTGTTGTCTGAGTATTGGAATAGATCTGCGACTGGTTAAGCACAAGGTAAGCATTTGAGGGACCTACCTGACGTGACTTGTAATTAGGAGTAACAGTCAGAGAGCCAGAGGTTGTGGCACTCGTTTTATCTGAAGAGCCAGAAGTGGTGGTATTGGTAGAGTGTGAATCAAACCCATACACATTGGCTACCTTTGTAAGGATACGACCGAAAGTGCTATTGGCTGCAGAAGGAACGAGCGTAATATTTTCGTCCTTGAGATCTGTAGCACCCAAACCATTGTTTACCCAATTCGTAATATTGGGATTATACCAATAAGTACCATTTGAGTTCTGATTCTGAGAGAAAGAAGCTCCTGCACTTGATAGATTTACTCCTTTTGCAGCCTTTTTCTTTAAGAAATCATAGTAGGCTTTAGCCGCCTCTACGTAATCATTCTTGTCCTTACCACGAAGTAAGTAAAGATCACCAAGGATGATATCAGAATAGAAGAGGAGATATTTGCTCTTTACCTTAAAGCTAGAGTTACCAGAGTTGAACTCACCATATTGAGGATAGCCCAAGCTTGAGTTATTCTCAATTACTTGTGCCTTTTCGAGATCTCCACGAAGGAGGTCTACCAAATTATCAGCATTGGCCTTAGGAGCCGTACGTTCCCAACCTGTGTCGGCATTATCGACCGGGGTTGTGATGAAAGGCACTTCACCATAGGTCTGTACGAGCTGAAGGTAAGTCCAAGCACGTATATTAACGACCTGTGCATACTCGCGCTTCATGTAGTAGAGGTCGTTTTTACGAGCGAAAGTATCTACCTTAGCAAGATAGAAGTTACACTGGTTGATTACCTTATAATAAGCGGAACGATTAAGGAGATCATTTTCACCATCCTTTGTTTGACGCTTATAATTGATAATGTCTGATACATTCTCGCTACTATATTCTGTACCAGTAACCAAGTCGCTGCGTAAGTCTCCGAGCAACTGGTTCTGCTCTACCATATCTTGAACGTTACGCACGATACCGAGGTAGAAGTACACAGAGTCGCGACCGCTGAACTCTGTAGCATAACGATTCATATCTGGTGTCAACATATCTTCGCAAGAGGTGGTAAACATACCGAAACCCATCAAGAAGATCAGAAGACTTAAAATCGATTTGTGTTTCATTGCTGTATTTTTATGAGAGTGGAGAGTTGAGAGTTGAGAAGTCAGAACTTCTGAGCTCCCCACTCTCGACTCCATTTACGATTAGAGGTTGATGGTTACACCGAGGCTAAAGTTGCGGTTCTGGGGCAGATAACCAGCGTCGATACCCTGATAGAGCACGCCATTTCCTGCAGAGAACTCAGGATCAACACCAGTGTACTTACTAACAGTGAACACGTTGTTGCATTCCCCCCATACAGAGAGACCGAGCAACCAGCTGAGGTTCACAGGAATCTTGTAAGTAAGGCGAATGTTCTTGAGTTTTAGGTAAGAACCATCCTCAATCCAACGATCAGAGAAACGTTCATTGTTAACCCACTGTTCGCTTGAAGTAGACATCACACGAGGCATATCGGTAACTTGACCTTCATAACGCCAACGATTAACAGCTGCTGTAGTCTGATTCCAATTGGTATTAAGCGATTCGAGTTGTGAACGCTGATAGTTGTATACATCGTTGCCCAAAGAGTACTTGAAGTTAACATCAAGTTTCAATCCCTTCCAGCTAAGAGATGTATAGATATTACCATAGATATCGGGGTTGGGGTCGCCAATAACAACCATATCGGCTTCGTTAATCCAACCATCACCATTCTGATCTACGAAATGGACGTCACCTGCCTTGAAGTTGCGGTAAGGCTGTTCTGCGATACCTGTGGGGTAACGGAGATAGCCATACTTTCCAGCGGTTTGGGCTTCGGCATCACTCGCAAATACACCCTTAGTCTTATAACCATAGAACACACCAGCTGCCTGACCTACCGTAGTGAGGATATTGTTGCTGCCGTAGATTGATGAAGTGTAACCGTTAATACGATTTTCTGAATCTGCAATCTTTACGCCATACTCGTCAAGAGCATAAGTCTTGATTGTATTGAGTGAAGATGAAGGCAAGGAAGTAATCTCATTCTTGTAGTGACCAATAGAGAAACCTGCCTGCCAACGCCAATCCTTATGCTGAACGATCATGGCATTTACATTGAAGTCGACACCATTGTTCTTCAACGAACCATCATTTGACCACATTGAAGCTAGACCAGTGATATCGCTCACAGCCTTACGAGTAAGGAGGTTGTCTGTCTTGCTATGGAAGTATTCGATAGCGAAGTTCAAACGATTGTTGAGTGCACTTGCCTGCAGACCAATGTTGTAACGCTTTGTGGTCTCCCACTGTAGCTTAGGATTCTGGATATTTTCGAGAACCAAAGCTGTAGCACGATCAAGGAACTGCGTATTGGTGAAGTAAGTACGAGTAGCATAGTAGTCTATGTTATCATTACCGCTTACTTCATAGCCACCAGTGAGCTTCAAATAATCGATTCCCTTCACATTAAACCACTTCTCTGAAGATACCAACCAGGCTCCTTGCAATGAGGGGAAGAGACCCCATGTAACACCACAAAGTTTAATGCCAGAGTCGGCTTTCTTACCGAAACGTGAAGAAGCCTCCATTGACATGGTTCCGTTGAGGAAATACTTATTCATGAAGTTGTAACCAACATTGACATAATAAGCCATGTTGTTCCACTTATCGTTGGTACCGCCATAAGTCTTATACTGAAGGGCATACGACATATTAGGCATCTTATCCTGGTCGTTATTGTAGCCACTGATATGGCTTGCACTGTAAGAATAAGAGTTCAAGCGGAAACCGCCCAACACCTGAATATCGTGTGCACCATAATTGCGATGCCAATCTACGCTAAAGTCATTGTAAACAGTTGTTTCCTTAGCGAATTGTGTGCTTACTACACTAGTTACGCTTCCAAGACCCTCTACATTCTTTGAAGGAGTACCATACTTTGGCAAGTAGTACTTCTCATTACTACGGTTTAGGATATAGCTAAAACGATCCTTTACCGTGAGGTAGCGATTGATTTTGTAGCTCGGTGAGATATTGATGTTGAACTGAGTCTGTTCTTGATAGTTCTTGTTATCACCTTCACCATTCTGCAAAATCCAATAAGGATTGGCTAGACCTGTGTAACCATAAGCATTGGCAAAACGCAAGGGATTGTTGCTATCGCTATAAACCTTACCCGTATATACATTATTAGAATGTACCAAGCTCAAATTATTACCATCGGAATGGATAAAGTATGCGTAAGGACTAATAAACGGAGTCTGTACCAAGCCCAACACGTTGGGTGAAGATACATTGTTATTCGCATAGCTTTCAGCCCATCCATTATCTCGTAGGTTGTAAGCATTACGTGCGTAAGCAAAGTCAATACCAGTAACGAAGTTCTTGAACATATTAACGTCTGTATTAAAACGAATGTTCAAGCGATTGAAGTCATTCTCCTTAGCAGTTGCATCGCTCTTGGCATAACCCAAAGAGAGGTGATACATGGCCACATCGTCACCACCATCTACACTGATCTTGTAGTTTTGGGTGAAAGTGCTATGATAAAGATCTTTCTGCCAATCTGTCTCGTTGTGATAGAGATTGTAGAAGAAATAGTTCTTATCTTCGTTGAGGAAAGGAATCGTCTTATTGCTACCGAAGTATTCTTGGTTGGGCTGTGTACCAATCAATTCAGAGAAGTAGCTTCGATACTGTCCAGCGTTCATCACCTTAATCTGCTCAGGAGTGGTTTCAAAACCAGCATAAGCACGGAAGTTGATACGAGTTTCCATGCTATGTCCACGACGAGTAGTGATAAGCAAAACGCCGTTAGCACCCTTAGCGCCATAAAGTGAAGTACCATTCTTTACCACTTCTACGCTTTCAATATCATCGGGATCAACGATGCTGAACACATTGTTGATAAAGCCTTGATGGAGAGATGTACGGTCGTACTGCATATCCATCATCACGCCATCGATGATAACGAGGGGCTGAGCAGAAGCATTGAGTGAATTTACACCATTGATAAACATGGCTGCGCCCTGTGCAGGCATTCCACCACGATTAAGTATGCGCAAAGATCCTGCGAGCCCTTTCTCCATTTCGTTCTCAATAGTGAGAGAGTTAGGAGCATCAATCACCATCTTCTGGTTATTGTTCATGGAAGTGCCATCGTGATAGAAGTCACTATTCATGCCCGAAGTAAGGTAGACATTTTGGTCACCCTCACCTTTGATAGCTAATTGTGCAGGATTGTAATCTTGCACGTTGATGTACAAAGCTTCTACAAACTCAGGAACGCGAATCGTATACTTACCATTATCGTCGGTCAGCGCTGTATAGTAGCGATTATTGAGCGACTGCACTTTGACACCTCCTAAGGGCTTTTTAGTGGCACCATCGAAGACGTAACCTGAGACTTCCTTCATCTTATACTGAGGAGCCTTCTTTTGTGCAACTTGTGCAGTCTTCGCATGACCAGTTTCCTTACCCTGTTGGTCAGGGGTCTGCGCTGAAAGTACACAAGCTCCGGAAAGCATGAAGATACATACGCCGGCTCTCAATGTACCCTGCATCAAGTGTATTTTCTTATTGTTGTTCATTATCTGCAATATTAAGGTTTGAATAAGGATTAGGAAAAGCCCTACCCGACTATTCGATTCGGGCTTTGCCCTAAAACTTGATGCTATTCATGCACTGGAGTAACATAAATTTTAGTGATACTCAATGCTTGTTCGTAATTCCTGTAAGTTACACCTTTTTTAGTGAGAGAGATTTTCAACAAAGGATAGCACTTCTGAATGGTTGAAGGCAAGCTATTGTAACACTTAGCAAAGTCGACATAATCAATCTCTTTCTTCGTCTTCTTATCCTTACCAAAGGTTAATGTGTAAGTCTTGATTTCTGTGTCGCTTACGTCGACAAAATCGCTGTTATTACCAATACGCTTACCAGCATCATCATATACTTGTGCGAAGAATTGTGTCTGCGGCATCACTTCCACGTCGTCTTCAGCCTTCGGATCCCTAAGTTTTTTCTCATTGTTGATACGATTGGGAAGCACTTGAATGCTAATCTTATACTTCGTACTAAACACGCCTGTCAGCGGGATATACACTTCAAGGGGTGAGTTCCTGTCAGATTCGAAACAGCGATAAGCTTTGTTCTCCAACTTCTCAACTTCTCCCTTGAGTTCGGGATTGATGTTTTCATCGCTCAAGTAAAGCGTTTTACCCGTATTAGAGACACCACCAGAGAACGCATCACCGATGCTACCACCATAAGTAATATCGAACGTTTTATTGTCTACAAACGAATAAGAAGGATCCAAGTTGAACGTACTAACAGGGAAGATTACACCATTAGAAGCCTTCACAGGTTCCACATTTCCAAACAAAGGATTACGTCCTCCCTTATTCGGATTGTAAAAGACTTTACCATTGGTAGAAATCAAGGAGTCAGCCGTCAAAGCATACTGTATAATCTCATCCATCTTATTACGATCTATCTTACCATCTTCCTTTTGGAAACGAGGAGGGAAGATCGACGGTGAGAAATACATCGAAGTGATAAGCGCTTTCTGTGCATTATATTTACACAAAGAATCTACTTCCTTTTCAGTATAGCTGATTTTTGTGGGGAAAGCATCTGTAGGTCTGTTACCACCCTTATAGCCATACTTATAATTGCGGCTATACTGATACAACTCTTTCAACTTAGGAGTTGCTGCTTTCCACGCAGCATCTGTGGGGATTACTGCAATGTAAATACTATCCTCATTCTTGGGCTGTGCGTTTGACTGATTCAAATATTCGTTAGTGTAACTAAAGACAGAATCAATGTATACCATGTTACCATTAACGATAGCACCAGGGGTACTTGAACCTTCATCGAAATAGCGCTTATTGATAGAAGGATCCGTCAACTTGCCATAGACAGAGTCCATACACTCTGTTTCGGGTGCACCATTCGAAGAGTTGGCTCCCATATAGTCATAAATATTATAAGCAAAGGGAGAAATACCATCCAAAATGTGAAGTACACCATTCGAAGAAGGAATGTTGGGAGTGTTCGCATCGAGCTTTACACCATTGAACAAGCCTGAAGCTACATTATATGTAACTAGCTTGCCGTTGAAAAGACGCACATCCTGTTCGCCTTGCTGAGACTCGAAGTTGGTACGTGCCAAGTGGTTCTGAGCGAACTGAAGGCTTACGTTGTACTCCAACAAGTCTGCAGCATCTGTTTTTCCTTCGCTGCGCAATCTTGCCACCTCGTCTATTTGGTCGAGATAGTGCTTGGCATTATACGTGCCATTGAGCGGTGCCCAGAAAGTGAACGACTGAGGTGTATTGAGGAGCTCGGCATACGTCATCGTACGCTTTTGGTCCTCTTCCTTGGTATAAACTCTGACACGATTCAGAATCATTGCCAAAGAATCAAGCTGAGGAGTGGCCGAAATGTTCTGCCAAATAGTGTTGTTAGCAGAAGCGGCACCTCCCGTCTTGATATCATAGTGGTCGTCAGAACATGCAGTAAAGCCTAGGAGCATGGCTGCTCCAAGCACTCCACCCATGACCTTTTGAACTGATTTAATTTTCATGATAGGATAAATTGTGCTTGTTTATATTACCAGACATCCTCAGGCGTTGTACCATTGTAGACACTTGAAGGTACAAGTTCAAGGTAGTCGAGGAACAACTGTGAGTTAGAATAATCAGGGATTGCAGACTTGAAGCGTAGATAGTATGTCTGATTTGCGTCAAAATGCTGCGCAGTCAAAATACGACGCAAAGCTGCCGCATCTTCCGAGTTACCTTCAATGTTACGAACGGGTTCAGAACCATCCTTACCATCTTTATGGAAATATTGCGGTCCCTTCATATAACCTTGATTACGGAGGTTACGATCATTTTCAAGACAAGTGGCTTGATCGCCTTGAGATACCTTATCGTTAACCCAAGGAGAACCAGGAATCATACCCACCGTTTCACGCATATCGATAGGTAAGCCAACGGGATTTGTTCTGTTGGGCGAAGTACCAAGATAAACCTGCACGAAGCCACGGAGTCTATTATTAGAACTTGCAATACGAAGTTCATAGGTACCGCTCTTAGGAACACGAGGCAATTTAACTACAAGGTCGTACTGACCCGTTACGATAATTTCATCACCTTGATAGTCTTTCCAACCGAAGTTACCAAGACTGAAAGCCTCCTGCAAGTAATACACTTCCGTACTCGTACTTTCATGGGTGATATTCTTGAAATAACCTTGGGGGAAGTAAGCGTACATATTACCACGGATGTCGTTAGAAAGTAATTCAGGAAGCAGCGTAGAAAAGTCGATACGCATACGTTCAGAACTCAAAGCATTCTTCACGTCGTCCCCATTTACCATAACATGGTTGATAGGGAAATAGTAACCATTCGCACCATCGTTTACGTAAGTAGTTTCACCAACGATATTTTTGGCACTTACTTTAATATCAAGGCCATTACCTTGCCCATTGTTGGGATAAAGCACACGCTTAAACGCGTAGTTGCCTAAATCAAGATCTGTACCACCTTTCCAAGTCGTATTATATTCAGAGACACGGTTCAAATAGAAATTACGATCCCCCTGAGTCTGATCAGAGAAGTGAGTGATTTTCACCAAAGAACCAAGTTTCGTTGTGAAATAATCCCATACATCAACCTTGTAGTTCTCTGAAGATTTCACTTTGTAGTTTTCACCACATTTATAACCATATTCATTCCAGTGGTGAACAGCTGAGCGGTCTTCCATAACCACCTTACCATCCAACACGTGATAGGCAATGAATTTATAAATCGCATTGTTCGGGCTCTTCAGATTATCAGCATCTTCTGTACCATAGATAGCCTCACACTTTGTCTTGAGAGCAGAAAGAATCTCATCCCAATTGGTGATTTGACCATCTACATAATTAGGCATAGGAATACCCCAATCAGCGTTAAGCACTTCATCAGGCTCTACGAAAGCAGTATAACCAATGGCTCGTTTGCTCTGGTAACTAAATTTACCTGCGATACCATCCGATGTCTTAATCGTACCAGCATTCGTAAGATGTTCCTTTTCAAACTCATCTTCTTCCGTAGTCTTCAAAGTAAGAGAATCTGCGAAACCAGTTTCATCAACGAGTTTGGACATCACACGCATGTTGTCAGCACTCTTAAGCAAGTCGGCAATAGACTTATCAGAAGGCACAATTACATGGTCAACCTCGTGAAGCATACCATTGGAAGCTTCCATATTTTGCGCAATGATAGTAGCCACATCATTGAGAACATAATTTCCTTCTGCATTTTGCTTACAGAAAATACGGCGATCGCGCAAGTTCGTTGTAGCAAAGTTACCATTCACAGGGAAATCAGCCAATTCGTAGGCAGTATTGTCGCCATTATCAATGATACAGTTCAAAGCAATCGCTTGCTTTTGTGCATAAGTCAACTTTGAGAGATCCGTAGATTCCTCGCCGGTAACTTCCTTGATATAAGCAGCAATCGCATCATTGGTCGGAGCAAAAACAGTATAATTACCACGAGCAGACAATACGCTGCTGATCACAGAAGCATTGTCAGAGATTCCTAACTTTACCTCATCAAAGATAGCCTTGATAGAAGAAAGTTCACCTTTTTCCACGAGGTAATCATCAAGCGTCTTTTTCGTCTTGATTGCATAAGCGTCCTCACTAATGTTTTCCTTACATGAAGAAAAAGCAAAAGCGACACCTAACAACAACAAAACGCTGAGAAATACGGGATATTTCTTCATTTTCAACATTATCGTTTTCATATCCTACATTAGTTTTTAGTGTAACGCTCCCAAATAGGATTCTGTACAAGTTTACCACCTTCAGTATATCCAACACCATTTACCTTGAGTTCTTCAACGTAGATAGGATTGTAAAGACTGAGGAGCTTTGACAGACGACTAGTTACTTGAGACTTGAAACTACCGAAAGCAAGAGCAGCGGCTGTAGACTTATTATCTGTTACATAAGAGAACTCAGCCTGACGTACCAAATCATACCAACGCTTACCTTCACCGATAAACTCACGTTGGCGTTCTCTGTAGATGAGACCGAGAAGATCGCTACCCGTCTTATTGACATTACCTTTATCATCTGTGCAGTAAGCATCGCCATCCAGACGATCACAACCTAAGTCTTTCTTGGCTGTGTTAGTTTTAGCTTCTGCAGTGGTTACCAAAGCGGGATTGTTACGCTTAAAGATTTCATTGACCAACTCATATCCTTCTTTCAGAGAAGCATCCTTGCTGTTCATAGACAAACGAGCGATTGCTTCTGCCTTAATCAGCATAATATCCGTCAGACGATAAACAGGCCAGTGAGCATCCATAGACTCTGAAGTACGAGCAGATACTCCTGAGAAACCTAACTGAGAAGTCAAGTCCTCACTATTTCCCGTGTCAACCGTACGAGCAATAAACTTACTAATAGGCTTGCTAGGATCTGAAGAGGGATAGTAGCAAGTTTCGATGAGACGCAAATCTGTCTTACCGAAGCCAATCGTCGGATTCACGGTATTCGCTGACGAAGTCAACGTGTTCGACAACGTCATGATTCCTGGTACAAAAGAGTTGTTGCTGTAAGAAGAGTAGTAATCATTGAAATAAGAACTCTTCGTCACAGAACCATCATACTGCAATTCAAGGATACTCTCGTTAGAGTTTTGATTACCAAAATTCTTCGCATAAGATGCATCGGTAATTGTAGTCGCGTTTCTATCGTTCAGATAAAGAGGATATTTATTCACTTGAGGATTCTCTTCATCTGAAAGCGAGGCACTCGTTGACTCACGATTACGCTTATTGCGATCTTCTTGCAAAATATCAATTACGCGCTGTGCATAGGTCTTGGCTTTATTCAAATACGCTGTGCACTGTTCGTTGCAATAAGTATTGTCTACGTTTCTACCTTCAGCTGTCTTATAACCGCCCGTAGCATTACCTTGGTCATCCTTAGCAACAACATCTGTGGTATTCACATAGGTAGCATTCGCATCCTTGCTCATATAATCTTTAAGCATGCAAGCACGCCACAACGACATATCAGCGATCAGTGCGTTTACGCTCTTCTTTGTGAAGCGACCCTTATTCTCACTATTGTCACCATAGTTCTCAGGTGCATAGTTAACAACAGCCTCTAACTGAGCAATGCAGTCGCCCAAGATAGCCACGCCCGGAGTAGCAGCGGGCTTGATAGACAAAGCCTGCTCATCCGTACGAATAGACGAAGTGATATAAGGAACGTCGCGGAACGACTTTACGAGGTAGAAATAGTAGAGCGAACGGAGTGCTGTCATTTCGGCCAGATACTTATTGTAGTCTGAACGAGTAAAGCCAGGATCGACCTCTTTACCAGGAACGGTCATCTCCGCACCCTTTTCGAGCACCAAGTTGCAATAGTTAATACCCGCATAGAATGCAGACCAATCAAACATAGAGTTGTTGGGCTGAAGCACAGCATCCTGCAAGTAAGAAATGTTTGTATTTGAGATAGAGTTCAGCGTCAAGTTATCCGAACGAAGTTCACCCCACTGAATAATCTTCTCGATGGTTGAGGGCTGAGCCAACTTGTCGTAACCAGAAGCACGAACGTTGTTCAAGTCGGACTCATCCTGCCAAAAGTTTTCTTCAGGCAATTGGTTTGTAGGAAGCATCGTAAGGAAGTCGTTGCACGAAGTCAACGTTCCACTCAGCAAACACAAGCTACCAGCCAAAAGAAGCTTAGTATATATATTCTTATTTTTCATATTGTGTCTCTCTTAAATCTTACGAAGGAAGAGTGATTGGAAAGAGAAGGTCAAAGAATGCAGACAAGGATCAGCATCCTTTGTCCTTCTCGTTAGTTGCTCCTAGAAACCAAAGTTCAAACTAAATGTGAATGAGCGAGAACGCGGTGTCTGTGAGTTATCGATAGCGGGGCTATAGCCACCTGCTGAGTGTTCAGGATCTACACCAGAGTACTTAGACCAGAAAATGAGGTTGTTACCTGATGCAGAAATTCTCATAGAACTGAATCCAATCTTCTTCAACTTTTCAGGAGCCACGCTATAGGCAATCTGGAAGTACTGGAAGCGGAGGAAGTCACCGGGCTCAACATAGCGATCACTTACCAATGAGTTGTAAGTAATCTTTACGTTAGAGTTCATTGCGTGAGGAATCGTAGTTTCCTGACCATTCTTACGCCAACGGTGATTCACAGCAGCGCTCTGGTTAATGTTACTTGTCATACTTTCGGCATTGAGGCGAGCCAAGTTGATAATCTTGTTGCCCACACGGAAGTTGAAAGAAGTCTTCAATTCCCAACGTCCATAACGGAAGTCAACACCGAAACCACCATTGAGCTTAGGATTAGAAGATCCTAAGTAAACAACGTCGAGTTCATCGATATTACCATCGTGGTTAATATCTTCATAGATAGCGTCACCACCATCAAATTGGTAGCTCTTACCACCATAGTTGAAATACATGGGAAGAGGATTACCATTCTTATCGTATACCACATTACCATTGGCATCGAATACGATAGGAGTAGATGTTGCCAACCAAGGACGAGCTTGACTCTGGTTGCTTACCCATTTGCTAGCATCCAAGTTGCCTGCAGCAGTGTTGGGGTTGCCATACTGGTCGGTCCAATTGTTTTTGGGATTAGCTTCGCCATTGATGTCTTGGAAGTAGCCATTGTGGTCGTAGTCGTAGGCATATACACCTTTGAACTTAAAACCATAGATACCACCCAAGGCGTTACCTACCTGCACACGCTTGAGGATTTCAGCATTGGCATAAGTAATATCTGTATTATAAGAAGCCAATACTGAAGCATCCATACGAGTAATGGTATTGAGATTCTGTGCAATGTTAGCACGAAGTTTCACACCGAACTTACCCACTTTGAGGATTTCGCGCGTATTGACATAGAGTTCCCAACCCTTATTTTCCATATCACCTACATTGGCCCAATCAAGACGAGAGAAGCCAGTAGTAGAAGGAATACGTACACCAGAGTTGAGCAAGTCTGTTGTCTTACGATTGTAAACGTTCAAGTTGAACTTAATCAAATCCTCGAACAAACCCAAGTCAACACCAATGTTCCAAGACTTTGTCTTTTCCCAACGGATTTCTGTCAACCTCAAGTTGCTAGGAATCATGACTTGTGTACCATTATAACTACGGTTGTTGCGATCGTACTTATTGTACATCAGACCTTCACTTGAGGGAGAGTTACCTGTGATACCCCAACCTGGAGAGAAAGCTAACATGCTGACAACCTTCTTCAAAGGCTTGAAGAAAGCTTCATCTGAAATATTCCAACGACCTGAGATACCAGGGAAGAAGCCCCACTTATTGCCCGAACCGAAACGTGTACTACCATCGGCACGGAGTGTGAAGTCGAATACGTATTTAGAACCGAAAGCATAGTGCATAGAAGCCAAAGCAGCAGCACTGTGTCCCTTACCTGTACCTGAAGAAGCACCCGTAAGATAACCATTCACAGTAGGATCTGTGATACCTCCAGTTACACCCGAAGTAGAGTGTGATTGGCTTGAGCTTGTTGTAGTGTTTACTTCAAACTGAGCCATCATCTGAAGTTGATGGTCGGTATTGGCGAAATGAGGGTGGAACCACAAGCGATGACGAGTGGTGAATGCCAAGCTCTTATTTTCGCTGTTGCTCAACGTGTTGATACCATCACTCCAAGTTTTTGTTGTAAGCGCACCTGGTGAATAAGAGTCAGAAGAATAAGTGTAAGCATTCATATAGACCTCTCCCTTATAATCCAACTGAGTCTCATCATCGTTCTTACCCAAGAACTTGTATTCCAACTGGAACTGAGGCTGAATGGTATAAGTCGACTCGTGCAACCAAGCCAAGTTGGCAATAGCAACAGGGTTACCATTGCTAATCATATCATTCAAATAATAAGAAGTACGTCCCGCGTTCACAGCATTATCAAGACCAGCACCAGCAGCTCTAGGAGGCATAATGAAATAGTCGCCAGTCTCCTGTCCGTTGTTGTCGTAAGCATAAACGGTCATGTTAGGCATGGCGCTATATGCACGCGAAAGGATGCTATTCGGATTGTTCTTCTTATTCTTCGTATAAGTCAAAGAGAAGTTAGAAGAGAATTTGATACGATCAGATACATAGTAGTCCAATACCAAGCGGGTGGTCAAGCGATCAAGAGCCTGCTTGATGATGGTACCTGTTTCATGGTCGTAAGTACCAGACACACGGAACTGTGCCTTCTCACCACCACCTGATACAGATACACCATAGTTGTGAGTCTGACCGAACTGAGTAACTTCCTTAAACCAATCGGTATTTTTGTTGTAGTTGTAATAATAGGTAGGATAGTCCTGGCGGTACATGATTTCCACGATGCTCGACTGTTCGTCGGTAAGCGTACGAGGATTGTGGTAAGCTTCCTTCATCATCATGGTATAACCGTCACCATCAAGCATTTTCATACCTGAAGGCTGCCAAGAACCAGAGAAACGATAGCTGAAGTTTACCTTTGTCTTTCCACGAGCACCACGACGAGTGTTGATTTCGATTACACCATTGGAACCACGTGCACCCCAAATAGCCGTTGCTGCAGCATCCTTCAACACCTTGATGCTTTGGATATCTTCAGGAGCAACCTGCAAAAGTGTTGCAAACTGCTCTTCGTTATCCATATTATCAAGATCGAGGTCGCTGTTGTTGTAGTCTTCAAGGATGTTACCATCTACTACAATCAACGGTTCCTGACTACCATTAATAGAGGATACACCACGCAAACGCATAGTAGAACCAGAACCCAAGTTACCAGAGTTAGACACAATATCCAAACCGGCAATTTCACCTTGGAGAGCGTCGGCGGCTGTCTCGAACGAAAGACCAGCCATTTGATCCATATCAAGCGTCTGCTGAGCTGTAGAGATTTCTCTTTCAGGAATCACAAGACCATTAGAACGAGTCTTACGAGTCACTGTGACTTCAGCACTTTTGAATGTATTCTTATCAATGAGTTCAACATTGAAATGCGAATTGCCACCGATGGGAAGAATCTTCGTCTGGTAGCCGATGTAAGATATACGCAGTCTGTTCGCAGGATTCTTCACCACCATAGAGAAGTTACCGTTGGCATCAGTCTGCGCAGCAGTAATATTACGGTTGTTCTTATCCTGCTCTACTACATACGCCATCACGATAGGACCGTCTGCCTTACTCCAGACACGTCCCGAAATGCGCTTCTGTGCATTAGCAGCTAAAGCACAAAAGAAGCACAAGACTAGCGTCAATAGGAACTTTATGTTATTCATAATATCGGATTTTATTTCTTGAGTCTGAACTTCTTAACAAACGCTTTAGCTTCTGCTGTAGTAGCCCAACGCTTAGCGAAGTTGCCTTCGAGGTTGGCATCAAAGAGCAAGAATTCCTTGTCCTTCAATGTATGAAGCACAACATAGGAAGACGACTTGATTTCACGAGCTGCACCCGCTTTGTCGTCGGCTTCGTAGTCACGTGCAAACTGATTAAAGAGTGCCTTATTGTCAGTCTTCACATTTACATGTTTGTCCTTATATACGTTACCTGCATTGTCGAAAGTAGAACGAGCATCGAACACTTCGAGCCCACCTGCTACGTGCTTAATAGCTACAGGAATAAAAGTCTTCTTCACATCGTCAGAACAAGCTGACTGGCTGAGAGATACCTTGCGATCAGTATACTTATCAACAAAGTATGACTGATCAATAAAATGACACTTCAAGAAATTCACCAAGCAAGTGTACATAGCCTGAGCTTTGGCTTTGGCTTCCTCTGTCAACTTGCCACCAACATTATTGTCGGCTTCATTACAGAAAGCTTCGATCGAGCTGAGCGTCGGAAGACCTTCGTTGATAGCCTGATCAATCGCTGCATCGGAAGGAACGAAAATAGTGTAGCGATAATTGTTGAAGAAACGAATCAAATTGGTACCGGAAGCAGTATATCGTCCACCCGTGGTAGAACTAGCATAGATAGCATATTTTTGCTTCTCTGTATTCCAAGTATCCTTTTTGGACTCTTCGGGGAATATCTTTTTCAGCAAATCTTCGTTTGCACCATAGACAAGATCCTTACACATAGAGGCGAACTTCGTATAACCAAGAGTGGGATTCGACATTCTTTCGAGTACCTGGTATACATTAAATACAGTAGGCTGCATAGGACGATCGAGGAAGAAAGTATGACCATTACCATAGCCATGAGAAAGATCGTAGCCCTTCTCTACTCTGCAAGTAAAGTCATTCTCAGCTTTGTCATCATTGTTGAGATATACCTGCAAGCCACCTTCTACCTCCATGCCAGTACCTTCAGCGATATTGGTACCTAACTTAGAGATATGAATAGGAGCACCACTACGTGATAGGTAGTAGTTTCTATTGCCATCAATCATTTCATCGCCATCATTGTGAACCAAGATGTGCTGGTCTACCATATCGGTAAGCATCTGGCGTCTTGTCTTACCCCAACCAGAGTTGACAACTTCGTTAGCCTTACTTTCAATCTGAACCATACCACCTGCAGCTGAAGTTGCCTTATCTGCTTCTGCCACAACAAAGTCGGAATTGATATTGTATTTATAAGCGGCACCATCTACACTTACATAAGCGCCCTTATTCTTACCTGATTCTTTTGGCTTCAAAGACCAGAATCTATAAGCTGTTCTTACATTGGCATTGAAGCTAACGGGGTCGACATAACCATATTCAGCCAAGCCCTTATCTACAGGCACAAAGAGTGTAAAGTGCGACTGCATGGCGAGCAAATAAGTGCTATAGAATTTACGCAAAGGAGCATTTCCGTAATCACTAGTCACATTATTATCATCTGCATGAAGCACAGCATTGAATACACGAGTAGTTTGGTCAGTAAGAACAGGACCAGACACAGAGGCATAGTCAGGAGGCGAGATAAGATCTTTCATCACGTATACCACGCCATTATTAGCCACCATTACCTGCTTAATTGCATTCTTGAAATCCTGTTCAGTATCATATTGACTAAACATCTGATCCTGAGCGGAGTTCATTACAGAGAGATACTTGCTAGGAACAGTTGAATTGAATGATTCCTTCATCAAGTTGTTGATCAACTTCACGATGATGTTTTGTGGAATCTGATAGAGGTTTTCAAGCAAATTTTCTGCGGTATTCTCTTTATGCGCGTAGTTTTGGATAAGTGAGCGTCCTACACCATGCAAGAAATACTGCTCCATAGCCTCGTCACTAGGAATGAACATGGCACCCATATCCTGTTCCTTTGTAGAATTGGCTACAGTATACGCATTCCATCCCGGATCGAATGAAAGACGTGACACATCGCTACCAAGACCTTCGCCAGAAGGATCTTTGCTAATACTTCCCATCTGACCGCGCTGGGCGATGTAAAGTTTTTGGAATACGGAGTCAACCTTCACCTTGGTATCAGGCAATTGGTTGTAAGCCTGCGTAACTACTCCGTCATAATAAGGCGCACTAAAGCGATCGAGCATCGCTGCAAAGTAGTGAGTATCAGGATTATCAGAAATCATCTGAGCCATACTTCCAGGAGGCACCATTACCTTATCGAGCACATGATAGTAACCATTCATACAGGTTACATCAGGTTCTATAATTTCAGAGTTGAAGATGAAGCTACGATTGCTACTATCATGCCAAGCCTTATTCGTACCATCAAGACCGAGAATAAACGAGACATCGCTCGGCTTGATAATCTTTTCGTTCATCTGAGCTTGAAGGAAGTGAGTCATCATGGGAGTGGTTTTATCCGTCACCATGTAAATACCGCCCTTTGCTTCCTTACGATAGTTATCCCAATAACGCTTATCAGGCGTAACGGCCTGACCATCATTGTTATTCAGGTTATTAGGAAGTTTCTGCCAATTGTAATAAGGCACAGAGTCAGTCACAGACAATGTAGAGAGCTGACGAAGACAGAGATTCTTCACAGGTCCCTGAATTGTGCTGAGCATTTCGAGCACATAAGCATTGTCGAGCATAGAGCCATAGAGAAGCAATTTCTTTTGACTCTTAGAGAGGTCCTCATAACGAGAGACACCCCAACTGTTGTTTGCAAAGAACTGGCTATAGGCATCATCGTCGGCAACGAACAGTGTTTTACTACCCGTTTTAGACAACACATCCTTATAATCCAGATCGTCAATCAACCTAATTACAGTCGTAAACTTACGATCCTGACGGTTTTTCAACTCGTCATAAATACTCTGTCCCAAGAAACTCGGCCTAGTTTCGTCCAAGTCGTAATCATCGGAACAAGAATACGTAATGCCGCAAGTCGAAAGTAAGCACGCCGCACCGATCAGCGACTTACCGATTCTGCAAAAACGGTTTTTCATACGCATTGAATTGGATTAATTATTTTATTTTTTTGTTTACTTTATGGAAATATGCTGACAGGCGAATTCTGTTCTGCCTGAATATCAATAAATTAGAGTTACAGCCTAATGCCGAGCGCCATATCTTAGGTACGATGGGGCTTTTCAGCCGTTTTACATGTCTCAAACAGGACGCTATATTGACGTTAGTTCAGTACATGAATTGTCTGCAAATTTAATAGTTTTTTTATAGGTCGAACGAACAAAACACCACATTCTTTTATACTATTAAGAATTATTAAGACTGAGTTTTGTGTAAAATGTTAATACATTTCGGCTTTTTAAGGCTAGAAAATCAATTAGAGTTAGCAAAACTTCATTCAAATTGCAACATTTTCAAACAGTTTGATTACATTTGTTGATAATTTCACAATCCACACCTAGCTAGATGACAGGCAGTATTCTTTTGACGAACACACATATCACCACAATGGGTTATTTCATGACTTTTTAGTAATATCTATTTTCCGAACACAAACTACACAAATAACACGAATAGAGAATTATCTATTTTCGAACACAGATAGCACAGATAACACAGATAGAGATTTATCTGTTTTATCTGTGTTCGTATAACTCAGAATTATTTGTTAGATCCTTTTTTTTGAACACAGATAGCACAGACAACACAGATAGAGAATTATCTGTTAGATCTGTTATATCTGTGTTCGTATAACTCAGAATTATCTATTAGATCTTTATTTTTGAACACAGATAGCACTATATTTTGCAAAGAAAATATTTTTCCGAACATTCTTCATTGTAAAGATATCTTACCATAAAACACACTATTTCCCATTGTATATCAACACTCTTTTGTTATCACAATCTATCATTTCACAGCTCACTATTCAAATAGAATTATTCTTCCGCATAGTTGAGCACATATAATCAAACCACAAAGGGCATAAATTCAGATAAGGAAGAGAGCAAATCATAAGTAACGACAACCTTGCACTGCGCCTCTTCGATCCAACTCTTTTTGCAGTGCAAGCGTCACTTGATCATTTTTCACTCCCCAACGTGGAGCAAGCAACTGATCACTGGGCGACTGCGAAACAAATCGTTCTACCGCAATAGTCGGACTAAGACGTTCTAAGAAATCGGCAACAAAACTTACATATTCATCCATCTGAAATAAATGAAACCGTTCGGGACAGGCTAGATATTCTTGAGCCATAGTCGAGCCACGCAGTATCTGTAATTGATGCAGTTTAATCACATCGACACCATTATGGTTAGCAAAAGCAGCTTGAGCAAGCATACCTTCACGTGATTCATGGGGCAAACCTAGGATAAAATGCAGACAAATAGAAAGATGCCGTTCACGAAGACTATGGATAGCTCGCTCAGAATCCTCCACGGTATGTCCCCGCCCCACCCTGCGAAGAACTTCATTATCAACAGATTCTACTCCAATTTCCACGAGTACAAAACAGCGCGATGACAACCATTGTAAATAATCAAGCCATTCTCCAGATAGACAATCAGGCCGCGTAGCAAGCACAACGCCCTTTAGCCCTGATACTGCGAGAGCCGCTTCTATCAAAGGTGCCATTTCCGACAACGGAGCATACGTGTTCGTGCCCGACTGGAAATAAGCCAAATAGCTTACATTATCATACGAGATGGTTCTTCTTCTAAAGAAATCCATTCCACGCTGCAACTGCGCCTCTACATCCGAAGAGCGTACATGCACGTTGGGCGAAAAACTCACCGCATTGCAAAAACTACATCCTCGATGGGACAAACTTCCATCACGTACAGGACATGAAAAACCTGCATCTACGGGAAGCTTTTGAACTCTTCCTTCAAAGTATTTTTGCAAGAAAAAGGAATAAGGAGTATATCTCATAAGTAAGTCGTAAAAATTAATTTATACTAAGTCACATGGGTGTAACCATCCAAACTAAGCCGTGTTGCATAAGTAAAAAGCTCAAGTTTTCTCTAAAGAAAGTCGTTTCCTTATCTCGCGGGCATGTGGTTGGGAAGACTCATCTTAAATTCGCATTTAACAAGGGTGGGCTGAATCATCGTGCAAGGCGAATGCAATCAAGCTTGCTTGAATTGCTGAGACGCAACCGATAATGCACGGGCTGAAAGCCCAACAAGCACATAGCCCAGGGCAAGCGAAGCGACACCCTGGGTGATCCCACAACAAATAATATTGACGCGCCCTGAAAGGGCAAAAGCATTAAGACATGGCACAATCATTGAGCAAAATATACATACAATTCTTGTAATCATACGGCGTAGAATACGACGTGGCGTACGTGTTTAAGGATTAAGGATTAAGGCTTTTGCCCCTACAGGGCGCGACTACTCCAACGCGTGATACCCAGAGTGTCGCTTCGCTTGCCCTGGGCTATGTGCACCATTGGGCTTTCAGCCCGCCCTTGCTAAATCCGAAACTTCAGTTATGATATAAACTAATTTTCAACATTTACTTATTTCATCCGTTTGACTAATGAAGAGGGCATGCAAACACAAAAAAACATAAAGGAAAGTGCTAAGAGCATCCGTTTAATTGTGATTGAAATATTTCTAATGATGAGAACTCTGTTTTCTTGCAAAATTACAATTTTATACCACACAATATAGCATAACGCAGAAAGTAGTTCCTAGATTATCAAGACCTTTACACCTTTTTCGGACTTAGGAAGGACAGACTGAAAGTCCTTCGAGGTATGCATTTGCTCTCTTTGAATAGATAGAAAAAAAACCTCACAAATGAGAGAAATGTATACGCAGCGAACGAAGTATTCCAAACGGCTTCATTATTAAGCTAAAACCTATATTATTCCGTTTCTCTTTGAAGATCTATAGCTCTACCGCTGCCGTCCGGTAGAGCTACCGCTGCCGTCCGGTAGAGCTACCACTGCCGTCCGGTAGAGCTACCACTGCCGTCCGGTAAAGCTACTACTGCCGTTCGGCAGACAAAAAGATGACGATTACAGGACAAACAAATCAAAATCCGTTCATCCTGACTGAATAATAAAGGCGGACTAAAAGCCCGCTTTGCCAAACCCGAAACATGAATAACAAATTGATTTTACCCATAACACACCCCACCCTTCCTAACCAATCTCCCCAAAAACAGATTCAACGAGAAAAGGAATAAAATATTGCACGAGAATCTTGTTATTAAAACAAAATGTACTATATTTGCAGCATTAGAAAAAATGCAGCATGGAGCACAAACGAGAATAAAGCTCAAACTGCGAATTACTCATCCATAAACGTAAAAGCCTATCGAAAAGACATTACTTCAAACCAATCTCTAAAAAGTAATGACAACATATAGCAACATGGCCGACAACGAGTTGGTACATTATTTTTGCGCTGGTCAGAATGAAGCTTTTGACGAGCTTTTGTTACGCTATAAAGATAGGCTCTATTCCTATATTTCTTTTTATACAAAAAACGATGATATGGCAGACGACCTCTTTCAAGAGACGTTTGTCAAGGCAATTATCACCCTACGTCAAGGACGCTATCAGGAGACTGGGAAATTTTACGCCTGGCTCACACGCATCGCCCACAATCTGCTCATCGACCAATTTCGAGTGGAACAAAGTGAGCTTTTAGTCTATGAAGATGAGAAAGAGAATAGTTGGCAAGGACTTACAAATCTCACCATAAACAACCATGAGAACGAGATGGCCAATGAGCAGATACTACGCGACGTGCAACGCCTCATGGAACATCTACCCGCCGATCAGCGCGAAGTAGTCTTTATGAGAATCTATCAAGATTTGAGTTTTAAGGAGATTTCGGACATAACGGGAGTAAGCATCAACACAGCCCTAGGACGTATGCGCTATGGTATCATCAATATGCGCAAGATGGCCGAACGCCACCACATTACACTGACTGCTGAGTGAAATATTAATATCTGAAGTTTTCGGATTTAGCAAGGACGGGCTGAAAGCCCAATGGAGCACATAGCCCAGGGCAAGCGAAGCGACACCCTGGGGTTTCCGCATAGTAGAGTCTCCGCGCCCTGTAAGGGCAAAAGCCTTAATCCTTAAACACATACGCCTCGTCGTATTCTACGCCGTATGATAACAAGAATTGTCTGTACTCGTCTTGAAACGAGAATCGTTTGTGATGCATTTCTTGATTACTTATATAATCTAACGTTTTATCAACAATCGACTGGCTGACAGAAAATACATCATAACCATTTTGCCATGTCTTAATGCTTTTGCCCTTTCAGGGCGCGTCAATATTATTTGTTGTGGGATCACCCAGGGTGTCGCTTCGCTTGCCCTGGGCTATGTGCTCCATTGGGCTTTCAGCCCGCACTTGCTAAATCCGAATTTAAGATGAGTATTTCCAACCACATGCCAGCGAGATAAGGAAATGACTTTCTTTAGAGAAAACTTGAGTTAATATATCTGTACTAACTGGTGATTGTTGCAACTTCCGGACACTTGCACGATGATTCAGCCCGTCATTATCGGCTGCGTCTCAGCAATTCAAGCAAGCTTGATTGCATTCAACTTGCACGATAATTCAGCCCGCCCTTGCTAAATACGAAAGTTAAGTAATTTTTTTGCTCTTGCTATACGAAACGAGTAAATGCTGCGTTATTATAGACAAAGTAAGGATAATACAAGGTGAACGCAGAGTTGTGAGTTTACTCACGATCCATGCCGATCCGAAGCTTATCTTCTATGTCAATATGCAAACAGACGTAAGCCTATGAATCATTCTACTCTTGAAAAGAGCAACAGACCGAGTGCAGAAAGCTTGCTCTTTCTCAGCGCTTTTGCTCGCCTCTACTCCCCGACTCTACACAACGAAGCAGCGGCTCGTATAACCGCACATGAATTGGCTCGCAAGAGCATTAATAATTGCTAAAGGGCGGTTCTACATAAAGAACAACGATTTAGCAATGAAACAAAAGATGGTTTGAACAGAGGAACTTAGCAAAACGCTAAGTTCCTCTATTTTTCTAAGAGAAGCATCCCCATTTTCGACTTAAAAAGTGTAACTTTGCAGATACTTAACATACTAATCTATCTTCAAAATGAAAAAGATTTTGCTTCTTGGCTCAGGAGAGCTAGGAAAAGAGTTTACCATTGCCGCCCAACGTTTGGGACAGCACGTCATTGCTTGTGATTCTTATGCTGGAGCTCCCGCCATGCAAGTGGCCGACGAGTTTGAAGTATTTTCCATGCTCGACGGCGAAGCACTTGAACGGGTAGTCGAGAAGCATCACCCCGACCTCATCGTGCCCGAGATTGAAGCCATCCGCACCGAACGCCTTTATGAGTTTGAAGAGGAAGGCATCCAAGTAGTTCCCTCAGCTCGCGCCGTCAATTATACAATGAACCGCAAAGCCATTCGCGACCTCGCAGCCAAGGAATTGGGACTAAAAACGGCGAAATACTTCTACGCCACTTCTTATGCTCAACTCGTGGAACACTCCAAAGAGATAGGCTTTCCTTGTGTGGTAAAACCGCTCATGTCGTCGTCGGGCAAGGGACAATCGCTTGTGCGCAACACGGATGATTTGCAACACGCTTGGGAGTATGCCATGGAAGGCAGCCGAGGCGACATTCACGAGGTTATCATTGAAGAGTTTATCCACTTCGACAGCGAAATCACACTCCTCACGGTGACACAGAAGAATGGTCCTACGCTATTCTGCCCTCCCATAGGGCACGTACAGAAAGGCGGTGATTATAGAGAAAGTTTCCAACCCGCTCACATTGCTCCCGAACATCTGGCCGAAGCCGAGCGCATGGCAGAGAAAGTAACACGTGCACTGACAGGTGCTGGCATTTGGGGCGTAGAGTTCTTCCTTAGCCATAAGGATGGTGTCTATTTCTCTGAACTTTCTCCGCGTCCACACGACACGGGTATGGTCACGCTCGCTGGCACGCAAAACTTCAACGAATTTGAACTTCATGCTCGCGCTGTATTGGGACTTCCCATCCCTTGCATCAAGCAAATGCGCATCGGAGCGAGTGCCGTAATCCTCTCGCCCATTGCAAGCAATGAAGAGCCCCAGTATAAAGGCATTGAGCGCACCTGCGAGGAAGATGCCGACATTCGCATCTTTGGCAAACCCACCACACGTATCAATCGACGTATGGGAGTGGTCGTATGCAATGGACCGCTCGATGGCAATCTCGACGAAATACGCGACAAGGCCAAGCGCTTGGCAAGCTATGTAACGGTGGAATAAGTCGCCATGAGCAAAAAGCAACTATCACTGCATAAGGAGACTATTGAAACGACATACGCTCGAAGAGTTGCCATGTCATAAATCATCTACGGAAAGAGGCAGAATATGCTACAAATGAAAGCATGTTCTGCCTTTTTTGTTTACTTTTGCATCCACTTATAAGGCAAAACAACAATGGAAAATCTCGAAGTGATGGTGATATTGTTCATCATCGTTGTTTTAGGCTACGTTCTTTGCAAGCTGGGCTACATGGGCGCGAAATTTGATCAAAAACTTTCGTCAATCGTTATTGACATTACTTGTCCAGCACTAATTCTTTCTTCTGTCATGGGCGATGAAATGCCAGATCGCACGCTCATACTTCCCCTCCTGGGCATCGGTTTCCTCACTTATTTCATCTTGCTTATATTTGGCTTTTGGGTACCCCGTCTCATCAGCAAAAATCACGATTACCAAGGCATGATAGGCTTTGCACTGATGTTTGCCAACGTGGGATTTATAGGCTACCCTATCGTATCGTCAATCTTTGGACCAAAAGCCATATTCTATGCGGCACTGCTCAATATGCCTAACACCTTCTTTATATTCACCGCTGGCGTGATGCTCGTAAAGGGCGAATATAGTATCAAGAATCTCCATCCGAAAGTTTTGTTCTCACCCGCAATGATAGCAGCTTTTGCTGCTGCACTCATTGTTGCGCTGGGCATTCACATGCCGAGTCTCATCGCACGTCCCATGACGATGGTGGGCAATATTACTGTGCCCGCAGCACTTATGATTATAGGGTCGTCTATGGCTCGATTGCCGCTGAAGGAGATTATTGGTTCGCCTGTGGTATACGTATCCTCTGTGATACGCCTCGGCGTAGTGCCATTGACAATTTATTTTCTATTTAAGGTGTGCGGTGTGAACGATGTTATCAACAATATCAATACGGTGGTAATCGCTATGCCTGTTGCCTCATTCGGCACCATGTTTTGCATGAAGTATGGGCGTGACCCTTCGCTCATGACCGAGATTACGTTTATCACCACCATCGGATCTATCATTACCATTCCACTGATAACAATGTTATTTGAGTAAGCGTTGGCAAGGAGATTTGTTGATGAGTTGACAGAGTAACAGACTAATGAGTGCCCCGTCAACTCATCAACCAATTCTCACTAAAGGTGCGCTTTGAGGAAGCGCTCCATGGCTCGATAGAAATCGAATCGATTTTCTTGATTGTGGAAGCCATGACCTTCATCGTCCTTCACCATATACTCCACCTCTACCCCACGCTTGCGAAGGGCCTCAACCATTTGGTCGCTCTCCGCCTTGTTGACACGCGGATCGTTAGCTCCTTGAGCTATGAGAAGAGGCACACATATCTGGTCGGCATGCAAGGCAGGCGAGGTAGCAGCAAGTTGTTCGCGATCGGTCTCAGGATTGCCCACTTGTTCATACATCATCTCGAGCATAGGTCGCCAATAGGGCGGGATGGTCTGCATAAAAGTGAAGAGATTGCTTACGCCCACATAGTCGATGCCACAAGCATAGAGATGGGGCGTGAAGGTAAGTCCGGCAAGCGTGGCATAACCACCATAGCTTCCACCATAGATGGCCACACGCTTTGGATCAGCTATCCCCTCGGCAATGAGCCAACGCACACCATCGGTAATGTCGTCTTGCATTTTCAGTCCCCACTGCTTGTAACTCGCTTCGAGGAAACGGCGGCCATAGCCCGTAGAGCCACGGAAATTCATTTGAAATACGGCATAACCTCTGTTACATAGAAACTGTACTTCAGAGGAATAGCCCCAGCAATCACGAGCCCACGGACCTCCATGCGGATTGACCACCACAGGCAATTGGTGAGCAGTAGCGGGCGTAAGTCCATCGGGCAGAGAGAGATAGGCTTCTATCTCTAGTCCGTCACGAGTGGTGTAAGTCACAGCATGCATTGCATTCATCTCTTCTGCATGAATCCAAGGAGCGAGGTCGGCTATCTTTTCAGCCTTATCAGTCTCTGCATGATACATCCAGTAAGCGCCTCGCGTACAGTCGCCCCCCACATATATCAAGTAGTGAAGTTCGGCTTTGTCGGTATCGGCTATGCCAAAGCGTTGTCCTGGAAAATGTGCTTGAATGCGGGCACGAAGGGCTTCTTCCTCAGCATCGAAGAAGTGTCGGACAGGCTCCTTATGTCCTGTGCAATAGACACTGAGCAACTTCTTACGCTTACGCGAATAACTAATACTTGAGATGTCGTAGCGTGAGTCTTCATAGAGGAGTTCCAATTCCTTACAATCATGCGGATCCATGCGCACGAGCACGGTTTTGTCGCGATTGAGGTTTGTGGCAGCATACACTTCGCGATTATCGGGCGTAAACTCCATAAAACTTACCACATCCTTAAAGTTGGTGGTGAGCACGGGAACGAAGGGCTCTTTTTCTGAGTCACGATAGAGCACTTGCGTGTTCACTCCGTCTACAATGGCAGTGGCCACACGGAGGTGTCCCTCATGGTCGGTCATCCAACCTTGAATGTTTCCAGGATTTTCGGCTAGGAGTACGAGTTCCCCCGTTTCAAGATTGAGACGATAGGGATCAAACACCTCAGGGTTGCGCTTATTCATACCAATAAGCACAAAGCCCGGCACTTCCTCGAGGTCGTCAATTAGGCTCGTACGCACTCCCTTGAAAGCTGTATAGGCTCTTTCGTCTGAGCCATCACGACGTACTCCATAAAGCTGATAATTCTCATCGCCTGCCGTGTCCTTCATATAGAGCAAACGCTGATTGTCAGCCCACATATAGCCCGCCACGCTTCGTTCTGTTTCGCTCGTGACGCGAACGGCCTGTTCATCGCTTTCCGTAGTGCGACGCACAAACACGTTGAGCCTGTCTTTGTAGGGAGCCATATAAGAGATGTGTGTTCCGTCGGGCGAGAGTTGATAACCCGTACGTTCGGAGTTGCGGAAGAAGTCTTCCAAGGGTATGTTTCGCATGAATGAAAGTATTTTTCGAGATAGAAATTAAGTGCAAAAGTAGGCTTTTAGGGCGAAATGGCGAGCAAATTCACAGGATATTCGTACTTTTGCACCATTATAGGTGGACTTTCGCAACGAATCCACTCCTTATCATAACACAGAATATATGCCCTTAATATCTCCTTCCCTTTTATCGGCCGACTTCGGCAACTTGCAGCGCGACCTTGAAATGATGAATCATAGTGAATGCGATTGGTATCACCTCGATGTGATGGATGGCGTGTTCGTGCCTAATATCTCATTTGGTTTTCCCGTAATGGAAGCCATGGCAAAACATGCTACCAAGCCACTTGATGTTCATCTCATGATAGAACGTCCTGAAAAGTTCATCAAAGAAGTAAAAGCCCTCAACGCTAAGGTGATGAACGTACACTACGAAGCATGCACTCACCTACACCGCGTGATACAACAAATCAAGAGCGAGGGCATGATGGCCGGCGTTACACTCAATCCGCATACCCCCGTGAGTTTGCTCGAAGAAATCATTGGCGATCTCGACCTCGTAATGCTCATGTCAGTAAATCCTGGCTTTGGCGGACAGAAGTTTATAGAGCATTCGCTTGATAAGACACGACGCTTGCGCGAACTCATTGACCGCACAGGATCAAAAGCCCTGATAGAGATAGATGGTGGAGTGAATCGCGTTACGGGCAAGCAACTCGTTGAGGCAGGTGCCGATGTGCTCGTGGCAGGTTCGGCCGTGTTTAAGGCTGCCGACCCCGTGGAGGAAGTTCGCATTTTAAAGAATCTCTAAATCGCTCATCTGCCTTTATGCTCAACCCCATACTCACCAACACGGAGCTATTTTCCCTGATGCAGACTATTCAGCAAAGCCGTCGCATCGTAGTGTGTGCTCATCGCGGTCCAGATGGCGACGCCGTCGGTTCGTGCTTGGCTTGGAGCGAATACCTCAAGTCGCTTGGCAAGCAGGTAAGCATCGTCCTGCCCAATCCTTTTCCCGACTTTCTGCGCTGGATGCCTAATTCTCATCTTATCCAGTTCTATGCTCGTCATGAGGCCGAAGCCACACGCACGATCAATGAAGCCGACCTCATCTTCTGCCTCGACTTTAATGGTTTACCCCGTCTGCAGGAAATGCAAGGAGCGGTGGCTCGTGCTAAAGCCGACAAGGTGATTATAGACCACCATCTTGACCCCGATCATTCGGTAGCCAAGCAAGTTATCTCCTTCCCCACGATGTGCTCTACGTGTGAACTTGTGTTTCGCCTCATCTTGCAGCTAGGCGGCTTTGAAGATATGACACAGACCACGGCCATCTGTATCTATGCAGGTATGATGACAGACACTGGCGGATTTACTTACAACTCTAGCAATCCCGAAATCTACGAAATCATATCCATGCTGCTCACGAAGGGCTTTGATAAGGACAAGATTTATCGCAACGTGTTCAACGTCTACTCCGTAGATCGCATCCGCCTCACGGGGTATATTCTCCATGAGAAATTGCAATTCTATTCGCGCAATCGAGCCTCTATCTTCACCCTTACACGAGAGGAGATGAAGCGCTTCAACTTCATCCGCGGCGATGCCGAAGGCTTGGTCAATATGCCACTGCAGGTAAAAGGTATGCGCTTGAGCATTTCTATGCGCGAAGACACTGAGCGTGACGTCGTGCGCATTTCCCTCCGTTCGGTGGATGATTTTCCATGCAACAAAATGGCGGAAGAGTTCTTCAATGGTGGAGGTCATCTCAATGCCTCGGGCGGTGAACTTCCCTTCCCGCTTTCTGAAGCTATCAAAACGGCGGAGAGGGCGATTGAGGCATACGAAGCTTTGCTCTAAAATAGTTGATCGACAACGTATTTATTACTGAAGTTACTAGAAATGACGAAAGGTTACGAAGTAAAAAAGTTTGAAGGAGCGACCAAACGCTATTGTCAGACACTTGACTTAAAAGATAATCCCGATTTGATTGCCGCTTACCGCAAACTGCACTCTCAAAATGGCATATGGCCTGAGATTCTTGAGGGAATTAAAAAGGCTGGGGTTCTTGAAATGGAGATTTACCTATTAGGAACCCGACTGTTTATGATTGTAGAATTGCCTGCCGAAGCTGATTGGGACGAAGTGATGCGCCGAATGGCCAATTATCCTCGCCAAGCAGAATGGGAAGCACTCACAGCCAAATATCAAAAGGCTGATTCTAATGCTAGTTCCACAGAGAAGTGGAAGCTAATGGAGCGCATCTTTCATCTCTATGATACAGAAGATTGAGAGGACTAGAATGACGAATTAGGAAGCTACACATCTTATAGCATAACAGAAAAAAGAGTTTAGAAGTTAAGAGGTGCTTCGCGTCCTGACTTCGTCAATGCGCCATTACTGGGAGAGAGACGAAGCGTCCTTACAGATTCAGCAGGCAAGAGGTAAGTTCATAGATAATGGGGGCGAAGCGTCTCGCTTCGGAAAGGCTTGTGAAGGCTCGATGTCGAGCAAGACTTAAAGTAAAAGAACTTACAGAAGTTTTCTACGTCATTTCGGAGCATCGAGCTCCTTACTGACGTGCCGAAGCGAGACGCTTCGCCCCCACTTCCTATGAGTAGGCTCCTTGCTGAATTCGACTTATTCGAGTATTGGCTAAAATCTTACATTCCTGCTCAGAACCTAATCGTTAACAACACAAAAAAGTGAAAAAGGGCTGAAACCTCACGAGAGAAGTTTCAGCCCTGATTTTTTCTTCAGCACTCACAGCCAAATATCAAAAGGCTGATTCTAATGCCAGTTCCACAGAGAAGTGGAAGCTAATGGAGCGCATCTTTCATCTCTATGATGCAGAAGATTGAGAGGACTAGAATGACGAATTAAGAAGCAATACATCTTATAGCATAACAGAAATAGGAGTTTAGAAGTTAAGAGGTTCTTCGCGTCCTGAATTCGTCAATGCGCCAATACAGGGAGGAAGACGAAGCGCCCTTACAGATTCTGCAGGCAAGAGGTAAGTTCTTAGATAGTGGGGGCGAAGCGTCTCGCTTCGGAAAGGCTTGTGAAGGCTCGATGTCGAGCAAGACTTAAAGTAAAAAAACTTACAGAAGTTTTCTACGTCATTTCGGAGCATCGAGCTCCTTACTGACGTGCCGAAGCGAGACGCTTCGCCCCCACTTCCTATGAGTAGGCTCCTTGTCTGAATTCGACTTATTCGAGTATTGGCTGAAATCTTACGTTCCTGCTCAGAACCTAATCATTAACAACACAAAAAAGTGAAAAAGGGCTGAAACCTCACGAGAGAAGTTTCAGCCCTGATTTTTTCTTCGTAAGAAGTTTTACATGAAAGCAATAAACTTTTTCTTGTAAAAAACGAACGTCTTACTTCACCACTACCTTTCGTACCGATCCATCACTCATCTGCAAAAGGTTGATGCCCGATTGCGGATGGTTGATGCGGCGACCATCGATGGTATAGCGAGCCACAATGGTAGCAGCAGACTCATTTGCTTCGACAGCACCAATGCCTGTATATTCTGGATTGAGTTCCACAGAAACAGCCTTATCCGTCACTTCAAATGAGACAGGACCGAAAGGTACTTCTTCGTATGAGTCTTTATCACCCATGAATAAGATACCAGAAACCTGGTATTTACCAGAGTACAATTGCATACGATTCATCGTCCAAGGATTGTAGCGTGCACCATCCAAGAATCCTATGCGTACATGGTTTGGTTCGTAAAAAAGATTGAAACCATTATGGCCTACGCATTTGGTTGATATAGACTCTCCATTATAATAGAATTCCACTCTTTTTCTAGTCTCACCATAAGGAAAGACCAATAAGGTATCATTATCCGATGGCAAGATATCAAATAGCTGCACACCAATAAATTCTGAAGCAGTTCTGCAAGCAGCAAGCAACATGCCTTGTCCTTGCGGTAGATGTATGCGACGTTCTTTCGAAGAAGATTGTACGGCATCATCTGGGATTGACAGATTTGCATAATACGATTCAACTTCCTCTCCTATATAACGAGTGGCTGGCCACAGAGTCAAATCCTTAGCTTTCGTAAGCTTCACTTCACGATAGTTCCGCGTATAGTCATTAAATCCAGGCTGAAGAGGAATTGTCACGGGATAGCTGAAATACACGTGTTGTTCTGAAGCACCCTCTGCGCCCGTAGGTTCGAGCTGCACAATGGGAGAGGATTCATACTTATAGTTTTCACTTCCATCGGTCACATTGATAAGGTGCTCGCCATCGGCATCGCTTATACGAAGGAGCGAATAGTTGGTGGTGAAAGGTTCAATGAGCAAATCGTCGCGAGAGGCTAGTTCTAAGTTGTCCTTGCGAGAGACCGTTTCCTCATCTGCCATTACGGAATAATCGATTGTTCCCTCGGGAAGCAAGAACGTGAGTGTATCGTTGGGAATAAAGGGAGCCTCATTGAGGAGACTCTTGCTGCAACCAGCGTGGTGCGTACCAGTGGCAAGCGAGAGATTATTATTAAATAATGCCACTCGTGCGTCAGCGTTTTCCTTCAAATAAGGACATGGGATGACAAACTTCACCGGATGAACCTTTCCGAAGTCCAATCCATCAAAGAGTGGATTCGCTGCCGAGAAGTCCTTACCCGTGAGCGAGAGGTTCTGATGGTTCCATTCATTGCCAGCCCAACGGGCTTCAATCGCAGTCGTGATTGTATCACTCGCTTCAGAGAAATTATAGGACAAGGAAGCTTGCACCTTGTTGCAAGCACCATTGATGCGATAACTCAATTTGAGATCGTTGCCCACAGCCTTACGCTCTACGGGCGAACTTTGCAAAGGAACAAAATAGCCATCATCATACTCGGGATAGAGGTAAGAAGCTTTGAATGTCAAGTAAGCAGACTGTGCAAAACGTGCGGCGCCCTTGATAAGCGCGCTTATCGTCACGGGATTGCTCGTAGCCAATGTTACATCTTGCACCCTTGTACCCCTTGCCACAGTCACTTCGGACACAAGCCAGTTGCTCCATGAGCTATAAGGCATTAGAAAATCGGGATCTGAGGTGTCAACCTGTGGGTAGCCCACCTCAAAGAGCTGACGACCCGGGAGGGCATAGTATACATAAGTCGTTCCATCGCTTGCTTCACTAATCATATTTCCATACGTGCCATAACCATAGGAGACAGCTCCCTTGGGCTGACAATAATAAGTGGTCTTTGGGTTACCCGACGTGATGGGACAATTGTTGCCCTTCGTATCTTTGATATATAGACTGCACTTCACAGCATCACGATAGTCGGTATTGACCACGGCATCTTCCGATCCCATGGTGAGGGAATCGACATGCAGAGAGCAGTTGGTGTCTTGCGGCATCATCACGTAGCGCACTTTCTCGCCCACTGGGGCAAACACGGAATAGCTATCTTCATCGAGTTCTACCACGTTGACACGATACCTTGTGGTCGCCCCCACCGAACCTGCATACATATCGGGAGCCAAGACAGCACGAACCACGTTTCCATCACGTCCAATCACAGGATTAAACGTCACGCGCTTGTAGTCTGCCATCTGCGTGATGCTAATCCTTTGATACCCCGCCGCATCGGGAGCTATCACGGCACTGCCCTTGATGGGCTTGATGAAACGTGGGTCGTAGAAGCGATAGTAGAGCGTGCTCCCTGCCTCAAGACCCAAGTATCGCTGCACATCAACAGCTTTTGCGCGGAATGGCACACCCCAGTAATAACCACCATCTTGATAAGATCCGCGATTGAGAGACACCGAAAGTACTTTGCCATCCTTCACCACGGGAGCGACCGACCAATCTTTTGTTCGAGCAATGTATTCAGTATCATCGAGCAACGAGGCATTATTGGAAATGTACAATACCTGCTGCGAAGCAGCTTCTTGATCTGTCATACCTTTCGGTGCTGCCACATCGAAGAGCACCTTGACCTGAGCATCCACCTGCGAGGGAAGGGCTGCTGACATCATTCCTATTAGGAAGAATTTAGATAAGTAATGTTTTTTCATAACATAAAGGTTTTTAGAATTTAGCATGCAAATAATCATATTGCAAATATAGGCTATTCAATCGTTTTTCTTCTCATTAAAAATAATGATTTTTTGTCTAGATTAGCAAGAATATTCCGAAAGGACAATGTACGCAGCATCTTAGAGATTTTATCATTCCTGATAACCATCAAGAAAGCATTTGGCTATCAATATAATAATAATTCAACAAAGTGTAGGCAGTGTAAGCAAAAACATAGGGAATAACTTAATGCGTGCGCACGTGAAAGACCATAGATAATGTGCGAAAGTTGGGAGCAAGAATTGTAGGTTATTCGATTTTTTCTTACCTTTGTCATAGTTTAGATTATTAGGATGTTTTTTTCAGAAAAGACGTCTATTACCCTCAAAAGTCTCCAAGCCATGATTACAGAGAAAGACAAAGAGCTATTGCACCAAAAGGGCATTAGTGAAGAGAAATTAAATCAGCAACTCGCTTGCTTTGCCAAGGGTTTTCCTTTCTTGAAACTCGCCGCTGCTGCTAGCACAGAGAAGGGAATTTTCTGCCCCGATGAAGTTCAGGTCCAAGAATATCTAAAGGCTTGGGAAGATTATACCGACGATTCTAGCCACAAGATCGTAAAGTTCGTTCCCGCATCGGGCGCAGCCAGCCGTATGTTTAAGAATATGTTTGCGTTCGCTGACGCACCCTACGATGTGCCCACGACCGACTTTGAGAAGCATTTCTTCGACAGCATTCACCACGCTGCCTTCTACGCCGACCTCGACACAGCTTGCCAGAAGCTCCACGGCAAAGGCATCGATACACTAATGGAAGAAGGCCGTTACAAGGATGTGGTTCGCACCATGCTTGGCCACGAAGGTCTTAATTATGGTGCACTTCCCAAGGGCTTGCTCAAATTCCATCAATATGCCGAAGGCGCACGCACGCCACTCGAAGAACATCTCGTAGAAGGTGCTCTTTACGCACGCGAGAAAGATGGTACGGTGAATGTACATTTCACTGTTTCGCCCGAACATCGTAATCTATTCGAAGCATTGGTAAAGAAGGTCGTGCCGACGTATGAAGAAAAGTTTGGTGTAAAGTACCACGTAAGTTTCTCTGAACAGAAACCAAGTACCGACACCGTTGCAGCTAATCCCGACAATACACCCTTCCGCACTCAAGATGGTTCGCTATTGTTCCGTCCGGGTGGCCACGGAGCACTGATAGAAAACCTCAACGACATCGATGCCGACGTGGTATTTATCAAGAACATCGACAATGTGGTGCCCGACCGCCTCAAACCCGACACCGTGCGTTACAAGAAACTCTTGGCTGGCGTATTGGTGAGCCTACAGAAGCAAGCTTTCGATTATCTGAATAAGCTCGATAGCGGAAAGTATACCATGGACGAACTGCGCGAGATGCTTCAATTCGTACAAAAGAAACTTTGCACGAAAAATCCCGAAACAAAGATGCTCGAAGACACGGAGTTGGCCATCTATCTGCGCAAAAAGCTCAACCGACCAATGCGCGTATGCGGCATGGTACGCAATGTGGGAGAGCCTGGTGGAGGCCCGTTCTTGGCTTACAACGCCGACGGCACTATTTCACCGCAAATCCTCGAGAGTTCTCAGATCGATATGAACGATGCGGAGAAGAAGGCCATGTTTGAGAAAGGTACACACTTCAATCCCGTAGACCTCGTATGCGCCACCAAAAACTATAAGGGAGAGGCTTTCCATCTGCCCGACTTCGTAGATCCACAAACAGGATTCATCTCTCACAAGAGCAAGGACGGTAAGGAACTCAAGGCTTTGGAACTCCCAGGACTATGGAATGGTGCCATGAGCAACTGGAATACCGTGTTCGTGGAAGTGCCCCTCAGTACATTCAATCCTGTAAAAACGGTGAACGACCTTTATCGAGATCAGCATCAGTAAACCCATATTTCAATCTGGAGACGGCACGTTCTTTCCTCGGCATGTAAAAAAAGATTTGAAGCTATAAGAATACCGCCAACCTTGAACGTGCTGTCTCCATAACAACTTTAAGAACTAAGAATCTATCCGACCTGTACTGTGGGCGATGCGTTTCCACATAGGTATCACCCGAGATATCTGAAGTGCCCCCATAGGAAGTACTGAGGAATGTCTTACTTCGAGGCTTCGAAGCTCGAAGCGGTATCAAAACAGCTTAGGAGCATTGCTTCTAATAGTATAGACTGAACCCCATTCACAAAAACTAAATTCCTACCCCACTTTGCCACTCAATTTTCTAACAATATTAATCACCTTCTTGCAAGCTGGCGGACTGACCATTGGCGATGGGTATGCTACCATCTCGCCACTGCGACGTGCACTTGTAAAGAAAAATGGCTGGATAAGCGAAGATGACTTTTCTCGACATCTCGCTGTGGTGAATGCCATGCCCGGCATATTCAATGTCAACATGGCCGCCTATATGGGACAACGACTCATGGGGTGGCGAGGTAGCGCAGCAGCTCTCTTAGGCATGACGCTCCCCCCACTGCTTATCTTCATTCTCTTTGCCACCTTCTATACCGACATGTGTCAGTGGCCTTGGCTATCCAAACTCTTACGAGGAATGCGACCCGCCATCGTAGCGTTAGTGGCCTTGCCATGCTTGCAGATGTGGCGCAAATCGCAAATTACGCTCAGCACGATATGGATTCCTATAGGTGCTGCCATAGCCATCGGACTTTGCGGCATTTCTCCCACATATATCATCCTAGGCCTAACGCTCCTCGCCGCTCTTTACGCCATCTTTGTCAGCAGTTCGAGCGACGATGAATAACCTACTCAGCAGCATTTCGTCACCTAGACTTAGGGTTAAGACCCGCTTAAACTTATAAAACAGCGCCTCAACGCTTTGCTATGCCCATTTACATATTCCTCATACTCAGTTTCTTACAAATCGGTCTCCTTGGCATTGGCAGTTCCCCCAGTGCACAGGCTCTCATAGAGCACGAAGTAGTAACTCTACACCATTGGCTAACACCCGAACAAATGGCCGACCTCATGGTGTTCTGTCGTATACTGCCAGGCGGCACAGGACTCAATACAGCGTCGCTCACAGGAGCAATGACTGCCGCAGCACAATTTGGATTCTGGGGTAGCGTATTGGCAAGCGTACTCTCTGTGACAAGCCTCATCATTCCCGCTGCATTGTGGACTTCCGTAATTGCCCGATTTGAAAAAAACAGACAGTGCCATGATTTCCTCAATTGTAGCATGGTGGTACTACGTCCGCTCATTCCCGGCCTCGTAGCCGCGGCCGCCATTCTCCTTATGCGTGCCGACAATTTTGGTTCATTCACCGAATCTCCGTGGGACTTCTGGATGAGTACATTCCTTTTCCTTAGCACCCTCATCGGTGTGGGATATTATCGGTTCAATTCGCTCTTTATCGTATTGCTGTGCGGATTGGCAGGACTGATTATTTACTAGATCGTGGTCTTTTCTGTCATTAAGAATAATGATATTTTAATACAAAAGAGCATTTTTTATTCCAAATGGCGCTATTTCTCAAGAGATAGCGCTATTTTTGTCGGCATACAGCACATCCTCTATTTGCTTCACAGATTAAAAGCATCCTACAGGGTGTGCTGCACAACATTCACCCTTAACACTCAGTATCATGAAGACACTCACACTTCGATCCATCCTTCTTAGCGCAACCCTCGCGCTAACTTCCATCACCGCGATGGCACAAGAAGGAATCCCCGTCATTCACGTGAATGTGCCCTACGCAACAAGGTTTGTAAAGATCAACACAGAAGGCGTCAACCTCCGACGATTACCCAACACCACCTCGGGCAAAGTCATGATGTGGAACTCCGACGGAGGATCTATCGACACCTACACCAAACTATTCTATGGCGACACGGAAGCATCACGCTATCGCCCCAGCCGATCGACTGGCGCTTACGTAACCCCTTATCACCCACAGAAAGACGATCTGCTCATGGTCAACCCTGACCAGAACCAACCCAAGAACGGATGGTATCAAGTACTCGCCTTCTCCGAAATATATGCAGGCAATCTTGGAAAAGCCAATAGCCGATTTGGATGGGTGAAAGGCGACTTTTGCAAGGTGGTCGATGTAGCGAGCAGCATGCCTGAGCAGTTGCTTAGCCTAAAACTTCCCTACACTTTCTCCAATCCCAACAATCCCGAAGAGGAAAAGGTGGACTACCTTTCCCTACAAGGCAACCTATTAAAAAGGAACAGAGGACGATTCAATAACTTTGAATATATGGTAGCGGTCTACTACAATAGTGCAAAGATTATCTACCCCCAAATAGAAGGCGATTTCATGATTCTCTCTGAGGCGAACGTCAGCATAGAATACAATCCCCATCAGGCCGCACCGCTTCTGGTAGAAAAGGTGATAGAAGAAGGAATGGACGAAGACTATGAAACGTTCAAGTTCCTTGTAAGAGGCAACAAAGGCAAAGAGGGCCTTCACACATTCCTCAATAGCCTACGTGACCTTTCCGACAAGGATATGGAACTCATTGTCAATCAGATTGCACCCGAAGGACAACTGCCCACCTACCGTATAGTATTCCGCGGTACAGACGGCAACGCTTATTCATTTAGCTACACTGGCTACGCGCTGCCTAGAAACATGTGCTCTCCTTCCACTATTCCTCTACAGACTGCTCAATAAAAATCCTTACCCCCTTCGCACCAATGCGCATATTGCTACATTAACGTAACAGTATGCGCATTTGCATTTCAAAAAACAAAAACTCTGCTATCTTTTTAGACCATTTTAAGCTACATACGGAATATAAGGCGTAACTTTGTAGAAAGTTAGCAAATTCTTAACACGAAAACATAGATACATGAGCTTTAACCTTCCTAAGACAGAAAAGAAAAGAGTGGTGATCGTAGGCGGCGGCTTCGGCGGACTGAAGCTGGCCAACAAATTGCGCAATAGCAACTTTCAAGTGGTGCTGATTGATCGCAACAACTACCACCAGTTTCCACCCCTGATTTACCAAATTGCTTCGGCAGGTATCGAACCGAGCTCTATCTCTTTCCCCTTCCGCAAGATTTTCCAAAAGAAGAAAGACTTCTTCTTCCGCATGGCCGAAGTGCGCTCTATCTTCCCCGAACACAAGATTATACAAACTTCCATCGGTAAAGTACACTACGACTACCTCGTGCTGGCCGCAGGCGCAACAACCAACTTCTTTGGCAATCAAAACGTGGCCGAAGAAGCCATGCCAATGAAGAACGTGAGTGAAGCTATGGGACTGCGCAACGCTCTGCTCGACAACTTTGAGCGTGCACTCACTTGTGCCACTGAAAAAGAACGTCAAGAATTGCTCAACATCGTCATCGTGGGTGGTGGTGCAACAGGTGTAGAGATCGCTGGTGCTCTGAGCGAAATGAAGAATTTCGTACTTCCTAAGGACTACCCCGATTTGCCCACCTCGCTAATGCACATCTACCTTATCGAAGCAGGTCCACGCCTCCTCCCCGCCATGAGCAAAGAATCTAGCCAAAAGGTAGAGAAATACCTGCGCAGCATGGGCGTAAACGTATTGCTCAACAAAATGGTGACCGACTATAAAGGACACAACGTGATGCTTAAAGATGGTAGCAGCATTGCTACACGCACCTTCATCTGGGTGAGCGGTGTAGCTGCACAGTCTGTTGGCAACCTTGCTCCCTCGCACTTGGGACGCGGCAGACGCATCATCGTAGACGCATTCAACCAAGTGCCTGGACTTGACGGCGTGTTCTGCATTGGCGACCAATGTATCATGCCCGAGGGCGACGACAACTGGAAGGGAGGACACCCGCAGCTAGCTCAGGTGGCTATTCAGCAAGGCAACAACCTAGCCAAGAACTTGAAGCGACTCGAAGCAGGCAAAGAACTGAAGCCTTTCCATTATAAGAACCTCGGCACCATGGCTACCGTGGGCCGAAACCGCGCCGTAGCAGAATTTAGCAAGATGAAGTTTGGCGGATTCTTCGCCTGGGTGCTTTGGCTCGTAGTCCACCTCCGCTCTATCCTCGGCGTGCGTAACAAGATGATTGTGCTATTCAATTGGCTTTGGAACTACGTATCTTATTCACAGTCGCTCCGCATGATTATCTACGCAAAGAAAGCCAAGGAAGTAGTAGAACGAGAAAAGCGACTTGCATCTACCCACTGGGGAACTGACTTGTTGAGCGAAGGATCCGATGATCCCAATTTAGAGAAAGAAGAGGAAAAGAAGTAGACTTCGTTAGAAAAAGTTTCGCCTAGAAACTAATTCACCTTTTTATACTCTATCCTCTCCTCTTATAGACAACGAGGCGCGCCGAGCATGTAATCTCTCATACATGCTCGGCGCGCCTCAACCTTTTCCAGAACATCTAACAACAAGGCCTTGTACACAAGTTATTATCTGTTTTTATAAGCTGCTTAAATGCTATCAACCACGCTTATTTGCCTCGAAATAAACTTGCAAGTCTTGATTTTCATAGCGTTCAAAACATGTCGTGGCAGAGCGAAGGGAACGAAATCCTACTTCAGTCACATCTTTCAAATCGGTAATTTCTCCCGCCTCAATACGCCGACGAAGTTCTGCCACACGATAGCGCATGATGTATTCGTGAATATCATTATACCCCTGCGAACGCAGGCTCTGCAGAGCCATATGACGATTGAAACCGGCAAGACGACATAGACGTTCACGATTGAAATTACAATCCACAAAAGGTTGTTCATGCTGCATCACATATTCCATCACCTCAAATCGATGCAGATTCGCCTCATTAAAGTCGTCGGCCTCAGACTGTGTAATTACCTCTTTTGTGGGCGGATTCTCCACCTGACGAAAATCAGGATAAGATATGGCTTCAACCGTGGGGCGCAATATACGGAAAAAGAGGAACATATTGACCAACGTGAACAACACCATATAGATGGTGAGCATTACGAGATCGAAATGTATGGTAATAGTCACAAAGAATAGGCTGACAATGCCAAGTGCACCACCATACGCAATAAGATCGTTGGGCAACTGCATGCTGCGCACCAACCTATGAGGCAAGCGGAAAATATTCACGATATAATAGCCCGAGAGCAAAAGGGAGATAATACGAAGCACCACATCGCCCGAAAGAAAATATTGCGAAATATCTTGCAGATTGTATACCTTAGCGAGGTTACTCCCCACCGATGCACCTATGCAGTAAATAAAAATAATCATAAGAGCAGGAACGGCATAGCCCCACATTCGCCCCCACTGTAAGTAGCCTGGCATACAAAGTCCAAGAGGATAAATACTCTGCAAGTAAGAGCAAGCTAGCAAATAAATAAGAAGTACGGGATGAAGTATGCCCAACTGCGGAATGGAATCATGAGTAGCCACAAAAGCGAGCGCGCCGCAATACATCAAACATATAAGCAGCATGATCCAAGCCTGCGAAAGAAACTGCACGCTACGACGCGCAAGATAAAACATGACTAAGCTCATCATCAAGTGGGCCGCAGCCGCAAATTCTGTAGTAACGAGTATGAGTGTGTACATAATTTCTGCATTATGAGTTCCTATGCTAGAGACCTTCCAAATTTTTCTCCTAGGTCATTACGCTCATGCCATAGGCATATTTTCTTTAAACATATAAGGAAGATTTCTTCTAAATAAGAGACCACGTTTCCTTATAATAGAGTTATATTGTACATGCAAAGGTATGAAAAACATTCCATGCAATGCTCGAAAACTTTATTTTTCGTTCATCACATACCTTTCCTCCGCCGCAAAACTGCGGTTCGAAAAGGAGCTAGGGAGAAAATAATTTTGTACATTTGCACCGATGTTAGCAAACTAAACGCATCCAATCAACAATAATAATTGTGATTAAGTACACTAACAAGAGTGAATAAAGATACTGTTTTCAAGATAGACATCGATCAAATACTCAGCAATAAGGCGGGAAAAAAGGCTCGCTACGTGCCCCATATTGTACGTTCGTGGCTGAAGCGCATTGTCCATCAAAACGAGATTAATGAATTTCTCACCGAAGTAGGTGATATGCAAGGAGTTCCTTGGCTCGATGCAGTCATGAATTTCCTTGACGATCGACTCGAAGTGGAAGGTATTAACCATCTACCCGATGACGCCGACGGACGCCGATTTACCTTTGTAAGCAATCATCCGCTAGGTGGCCCCGACGGAATTGCCATTGGCCAACTATTAGGCCATCATTACAAAGGACGCATCCGATATCTTGTCAACGACCTTCTGATGAACCTCCACGGACTAGCCCCCCTCTGTGTACCCATTAACAAGACGGGGAAGCAGAGCCGCGACCTTCCACGTATGGTAGAAGCTGCTTTTCAAAGCGACAATCACGTGATTATGTTTCCCGCGGGGCTATGTTCTCGCAGAGAAAAAGGAATTATCCATGACGTGCCTTGGAATAAGACTTTCATCACCAAGAGCATTGAAACCCAACGCGACGTAGTGCCCATCTACTTTGAAGGACGCAACTCCGATCGTTTCTATCGTTGGGCATCGTTAGGCAAAAGACTTGGATTAAAGTTCAACATCGCCATGCTCTTCCTTGCCGACGAGACTTTTCTCAATCGACACAAGACCTTTCGCGTTCGCATAGGCAAACCCATCCCTTGGCAAACTTTTGACCACTCTCGTCGTCCCGCAGAATGGGCACAATGGGTGGAGCAAAAGGTCTATGATATGCAATTTTAGTTGCCTCATAGTTTGGAAAATCTAGAAAATCTCTTGAATAACTAGAAGTTGAAGAACAGAGAAACCTACTCTCCACAAAAACGACACTAATTTTCTGTGTGCATCATGCAAACCATTATACCCCCAGTAGACAAAAGTCTATTAAAACAAGAACTAACCCATGAGCGTCGTCTGCGCAGCACCAACAAGGCAGGCAACGAAATCTACATCATTACCTATCAGCAAGCCCCCAACGTGATGCGAGAAATTGGTCGACTTCGCGAAATAGCATTCCGCGCAGCTGGCGGCGGCACTGGCATGGAACTCGATTGGGATGAGTTCGACACTTGCGAACACCCTTACTATCAACTCATCGTATGGGATCCAGAGGCAGAACTTATCTTGGGTGGTTATCGATTCTTGCCTGGAAGAGAAGCAAGATACGATGCAGCAGGACAACCATGCTTGGCCACAAGCCATATGTTCCATTTCTCCGACGAGTTTCTGCACACTTACATGGCAGATACTGTAGAACTTGGCAGATCTTTCGTCACCCTTGAATATCAAAGCACACGAGCACTAAGCAAGGGGATTTTTGCCCTCGACAACCTTTGGGACGGACTTGGAGCACTCACCGTGGTCATGCCCAATCTGAAATACTTCTTTGGCAAGATGACGATGTATCCATCGTTCAATCGTCAGGCCCGCGACATGATACTCTTCTTCCTCGACAAGCACTTTGGCGACAAAGAGCATCTTGTCACCCCCATCACCCCGCTACACATTGAAACACCCTACGAAGATCTCGCTGCACTCTTTACTCGCAACGACTTTAAAGAAGACTATAAAATACTCAACACCGAAGTGCGCAAGCGCGGCTACAACATTCCTCCCCTTGTCAACGCTTACATGGGACTCAGTCCCACTATGCGCGTATTTGGCACTGCCATCAATCATGAATTTGGCGATGTAGAGGAAACAGGAATCTTCATCGCTGTTGACGAGATTCTTGAGCAAAAACGCATGCGCCACATCGACTCCTTTGCAAAAGAGCATCCCGACAGTCTCAATCTTTTCGAACAGATATTTAACGTAGAAAAGCAATAGGAGCCCTATTCTTCACGCTCCCCCAATTATATTTCGCCGATGCCACCTAGCGTCGGCGAAAATTATTTTAATTTGATGCGACCATAAGAATAAAAGTGATTAACTTTGCAAAGAAATAAAAATCACGCATGGAAATATTCTTTCAGAAATACACCGAAAGAATTTATCCTACGAAAAAACAACTTCTATCATAACGAAACAACATCTATAAAGTATACATAAATCTTTTATGGAACTCATCGAACAACTCATTGCGCGTGCTAAATCCAATAAGCAGCGCATTGTTCTTCCCGAAGGTACGGAAGAACGCACCTTAAAAGCCGCCAATAGAATTCTAACCGATGGCGTGGCAGACCTCATCATTCTTGGCAATGTAGACGAAATTCACTCGCTTGCTAAGCAGTGGGGCTTAGGCAACATCGACAAGGCCACCATTATCGACCCTGCCACTAGCCCGAAGAAAGAAGAATATGCTCAACTCCTTGCCGAACTTCGCAAGAAGAAAGGAATGACTATCGAAGAGGCTCGCAAGAAGGTGCTCGACCCTCTGTACTTCGGTTGTATGATTATCAAGAGCGGCGATGCTGATGGTCAGCTTGCTGGTGCTCGTAACACCACGGGCAACGTACTCCGCCCAGCACTACAGATTATCAAGACGGCACCTGGTATCACTTGCGTGAGCGGTGCTATGTTACTGCTTACTCACGCTCCTGAATGTGGCGACAATGGCATCATCATGATGGGAGATGTAGCCGTAACTCCTGTGCCCGATGCCAATCAACTGGCTCAGATTGCCGTTTGCACTGCTCGCACTGCACAGGCAGTAGCAGGCATTGATCCTCGCGTAGCAATGCTTAGTTTCTCGACGAAAGGCTCTGCCAAACATGAAGTTGTAGACAAAGTGGTAGAAGCCCTTGCCATTGCTAAGCAGCTCGATCCCTCGCTCAAGATTGATGGTGAACTCCAAGCCGATGCAGCCCTTGTGCCCTCTGTAGGTGCGTCGAAGGCTCCGGGTAGCGAGATTGCTGGTAAGGCCAATGTTCTTGTAGTACCCTCGCTCGAAGTAGGAAACATTGGCTACAAGCTCGTGCAGCGCCTTGGCCACGCCACCGCAATCGGCCCCATCCTTCAGGGTATTGCTCGTCCTGTCAATGACCTATCACGTGGTTGCTCCGTAGACGATGTCTACATGATGGTAGCCATCACCGCCAACCAAGCTATTGCAGCCAAGTCGGCAGAATAAGAAGCATCATATCTCTCTAAACTCCTTTTCAAAGAATGAAAATCCTCGTAATCAACTGCGGCAGTTCTTCTATCAAGTATAAACTCTACGAGATGGACGATAAGTCTGTACTCGCTGCCGGCGGCATTGAAAAGATTGGCCTCGAAGGCTCTTTCCTCAAAACCAAAATCAACGGCGAGACTAAGATTATCGAATCGCCTTGTCCCACCCACACAGAGGGTATCAAACTTATGTTCGACACCCTACTGAATCCCGTATATGGTGCCATCAAGAGCCTCGATGAGATTGGCGCAGCTGGCCACCGCATCGTGGCTGGTGGACGTTTCACTAAGAGCCAAATTGTCACCGACGAAATGCTACAAGAATGGAAGCAGTACATGGAACTCGCTCCGCTTCACTCAGACGCTCACCTCAAGGGCTATATGGCAGTGAAGCAAATGCTTCCCAATCTACCCCAGGTATTCGTATTCGATACAGCTTTCCATCAGACCATGCCCGCAAAGGCCTACATGTATGCCGTACCATATAAGTACTACGAACAAAACAACATTCGTCGTTGGGGTGCTCACGGCACAAGCCACCGCTTCGTAACAGCTCGTGTGTGCGAAGTGCTCGGTGTGAAGCCCGAGGACGTGCGCATCATCACCTGCCACATTGGTAACGGTGCTTCCGTTTCGGCTGTAAAGTATGGCAAGTGTGTCGACACCTCAATGGGGCTTACTCCTCTCGAAGGCCTCATGATGGGTACTCGTTCTGGCGATGTAGACCCTTCAGCGGTGCTGAGCATCATGAAGAAGGAAGGCCTCGATCCCGACCAAATGAGCGACTTGCTCAACAAGCAAAGTGGTGTAAAAGGCATCTCTGGCGTATCGAGCGATATTCGTGAGGTAGAAGCAGGAATTCGCGAGGGCAACGAGCGCTGCAAACTTGCCATGGAAATGTACAGCTACCGCATCAAAAAATACATCGGCTCTTATGCCGCCGTGATGGGCGGTGTAGATATCATCGTGTTCACGGCCGGTGTGGGCGAACACCAATGGGACGTTCGTCAGGGCGCCGTAGAAGGCCTCGAATTTATGGGCATCAAGGTAGACACTGAGAAGAACAAGAAAAACTTTGGTGAGGAAGAGATTATCTCTACTCCCGACAGCAAGGTGAAGATTGTCGTAGTGCCCACCGATGAAGAAATGCTCATCGCTAGCGACACACTCGACTTGGTGAAGTAAACCTCACTTCAGAGAGACAAAATATGGAGGATGCTATTCCCTTATGAAAGGATGGCATTCTCCATTTTTTGCTTTAAATACTATTGATGCGCAATATTACGGGGCAATCCTTGTGCATCATCTATCGAGCAGCATTGTTCGATATTACTATTTTTGTCACTTGTCCTGCTCTACGCATTAAATATACGCCTGGAGTATGGGGGCGCTGCTCAAGCAGTTTTCCCGAAATATCATAGTAAAGCGCAGCATCGTCGGCAGCGAGAGTCAGCCCGTGAATGGCCGATTCGGCCGAAGGGAGCGTAACAGACTGGTAACTACTCCAAGGAGAGAAGAAATCGCCTCCCAAGGCTCTTACGCGATAACGATATTCTTTTGCGCCAAGATGATTAAGTTTAAGGCTTGTAGCTTGCACATCGGTATAAACCACAGACGACGCTGCTTGATCGGCATCATCTCTTAGAAAATCCGAAGCCTCATATCGCCCATCATAAATTGCGAGAGAATCCACATAACTACGCTTATCTACCTCCACTTTTACGTGCTGTAAAGCACTAGATGTACAGGGGAAGTGCAACAACAGAGGACTATGCTCGGAAGATAGACTACACGGAGCTACACTTTGCGGAGCATCTTCTCCTTCAAGAGACACTCTCATCTCAGCCCCCTCTGTATCCACCGAAGCAGCGGTGAGACACACCGTGACGGAATCGGCTGTGGGATAAAACGTTGGAGTCTGCAACCATCCTCCCGTGGAGGTAGTGCCTAGTTTCACTCCCGTGGGCGAAGTATATAGACGCACTGCGCTCCATCCCTCAGATCCCATATATTGATTCACATTCTCACTCAAGTCGTCAAATCCTCCATCTCCGCTATTATGGCGGAAATAGTTGAACGTTTCCTTGAGCAGCATATGGCGCGTAGGACGCGAAGCCATCTCCACATCTTGGAGTTCGAGTTCATAGTGTTCAGCCTCATCGACGGCTTTCCAGTTAGCAGTAAACGAGCCTTCACCCATTTCTGTAACAGGAAGCAGTTCTGGTGTCTCGAGCAAGCGTCCGCCTGCCACATAGAAAGAAATCATCCCATTCTTCTCTTGGATGTGAGTCACTGGCAGATTGAGCGCATAAGAGCCATCACTGTTGGCATTAAAGAGCCGACCGCCACAGTCGGCATGCGAAGCATTGTCAAAGACTGTAACTTTCTTTTTTCCTGGAAAAAGATGCGACAAGTAATGATCGTCCTTGAAATTCCATCTGTACGTACTTCCCACCTTTACCTTATCTCCATACTCTCCACCTGCGGGCACAAAGCTCAATCGCTGGTGAGAAGGATTCGTATTAAGTGCATTTCGTTCCCAAGCCGAGGTGGAATAATCCACATGGGTCACAAGCATGCCATGACAACCATCCGTGCGATCCACATAGGTAAACCATCCTTGCGATTGTCTGTTTTCCAAAATAAAAAACTCATCTCTGTTGCCTTCATTATAAAGCACATAGGCCATAGGCTCCTCATCGATAGGCGGGAGTTCTGTTACGATGGTGGGGCTATTGATTTCTTTCAGTTCGAGCCATCCTGCAAATGCTCTTTCGTAGGCAGAATAGCCGCAAGGGGCTTCTCCCTTTCCGCTATGTCCCGCATAGCCTCCGCCCGACATAATATCCCAATTGGCCATGCCGATGCCTCCAGAATAGTTCACGTCATAAATATCGGGAAGTCCCAAACAGTGGGAAAATTCGTGACAAGCTGTGCCAATGCCGCTATAATATTTGCCTGTATTTCCAAAAAGTTCAGAGGAACAAGCGTACGTATCAATCCGCTTACCATCGATTTCCAACGCTTGATCAGACAAATGGCTTTCGTGCGGCCAGATGGTGTTGGGGCTAGCTCCCCATTGTTCGCCATAGCCCGCATAAATGAGATATATCTGATCCACCTCGCCGTCATTGTCCCAATCGTAATCGGCAAAGTTGACCTGTCCCCTCACCAAATTGCAAGCCTCTACCACCATATCGCGTACATTCACATCAGAATAGCTCCCACTATTCTTTCCATAATAACCATAAGGTTGACTCACTGTGACAGGGCCTACCACGTCGAACGTGAGGCGGAATTGCCCGTAACTTTGATCGCGGAAATAGTCGCTCACAGAGCCCATCATATCATTGTCGTGACATCCTGGGAGATTGAACATGCGGTCGAAGTCTTTCCTTGCCGTAGATGAATGCATTTTTAGATCGGCAAAGTTGACGAGAATAACGAGGCCCTTCTTGTCGCCCACGTAGCTAGTGGTATGTCCAAGAGCTCCTTTTCTTCGAGCCAAGCGTCGTTGGTTATTAAACTGTATGCGGTGAGCCATCACTTTGCGCACCACCTGTACTGTAGGCAGAGCTTGCTCTTTCACGAAATTGGCCTCCTGCGGTGTACGTTCGCTTGCTTCATGAGCAAGTACGTTGGAGGGCACCCATGATGCACCATCTTGGGCTGGAACAGCATAATAGTAGCTATCGTCTTGAGCTTTCACCACAGGCACCCCATCAAGGGTGAAAAAGCAATGGGCAGACTCATCTCCCTGAAGCACCACCTGCAATAGGCTGCCATCTTTTTGTTTCACCTGCATGGGATGCGGATAGGCAGGAGACGCTTGAAGTTGGAAGCTTAGGAAAGAGAGGAAGAGTATGAGAAGGATTCTTATCATGGATGAAATTGTTTTTTAAGATTATATGATAGGAATGATGTTTTGTCAGAAATGGCAACTATAATCATTCAAACTGGACAAGACTTTCCCTTAATCAAAGAGAGAAGGCATCCCCCTCTGGAAAGCATAGATAATCCATTGGGCTACGTCTTCTCTCTATATGTTAGGTCTTTGTCATGTATTCCTAAAAAGGGAATTCATGATAAACAATGCCATTGGAAGTAATTAGTTACTTACCGCCATTCGCTTGATTGAGGCATTGGAAGCAGGTGCATTGAGTGAATTGTTCACATCGAAGAAACACACATACCAGTCGCCTTCGTTGTTCAAGCCGAATTGTACCGCCGTTTTTTCATCGACCGATTTGAAAACATAAGCATTATTGTCCGAGGTTTTGCCCACATAGGTATAACCTAGGGATTTGATATACGAAGCCATATCTTCTTCACTAATCACATCCTTATTCACAAATACATAGGCACGATAGAGACCACCCGTGCTGCTGCTGAAGTAATAATCGGTCTCATCCTCCTTGTACTTGCCTTTGTACCACAGAAGATAACGTCCTTTATCTGTTACTTTCTCACCAGCAATCGTATAGCCGCTCATAAACGATTTTACGTTGCTGACCGTAGTACCCCAATTAGTGGTGGGCTGAGCGAAATAAGTGACCCTGCTATTCTTATACTGCTGATACCAAGGAGTAAAATCATCAGCTGTACCCAAGAAGTAGTCGAAATTTCGCGTGGTGCTATTGTAGGCGGTGAAAGCCTGATAGCGCTTGCCCCATTCGAATTCAAAGTTCATACCACCTGAAGGATAGGAAGAGAACTTACTGTTGCTATACTGCGTGGCATCGGCCACACCGAAGCATACTCGAATCTGTCCGCATCCGATCAAGAACATTGTCTTGCCACCTTCTGCACCTAAGCCTGTAGACTCATAGAATGCACTTACTGGGCTCCAAGTGTTACTACCATTATAGTTTTGATAATAAAGTTCATCTCCACCCGAGAACATAGAGTTCACGTTAACACCATCGGGAGCTTTGTGGAAGAAGAAAGCCGATTCTACGTAGGAAGTCGAAGCCATGTTCTCATAGTTAAAATCCAAAAGGCTTCCCACTGGCTGAATATTCAGAGTGAGTTTGCTTTCAGTATTCTTCACAGCTAAACTTCCCCACCCCATACCAAGTGCACCATACCAATAGATTTGGTGAGATTTAGTGTCCACACGGAAGTCGGAGAGTTTGGTCTTATTTACGAGTGTCCAGAATTCCGACAAATCGTCAGCTTCCAATTGATCGTTATCGTCTACCATGGTCTGTAAGGCCACCACCTTATAGTTGCCTTCTTTCAGATTGTTGATAGGAAATTTGAAGTCTGTAAAGGTCCGCGACGTCTGACTTTCCTCTTTCACGAGATTTTCTTTTTGATCGTAGATAAAGAGACGTACCTCTATATGATAGGAGTCATTGTTCCCTAAGAAATTTTGGTATGAACTGATGCTGAAATTATCGTAAAGATGGGTAGTAGGAACAGTCACTTCGACCTTTCCCGTCGGTGAAATCTCAATTTCATCGTTGGAACATGCGGTGAAAGCTAGCATGACCAGAGCCATGAGAGCTGAATAGAGTAAATGTTTCATAATAATGGATGCAATGTTAAAGAATAAGGATTACATGCGTGAGAGGGCTAGAGTTCGAACATCCATGCCAATGAAAGTTCGAAAGAGTTTTGCTTCGAAGCCATATTCTTCGCGAGGTCGGATGTGCCAATGTAGTAACGGGCGTTCACGTCGAAACCACAGCTTGTGGTAAAACCAAGTCCTACGAGTGGACGCACATCGAAGCCTTTGAGATCGCCCGTCTTGTAGTAGACTTCATTGGCAATAATGCTTTCGGGCTTAGCGCTCATGGTTCCAGCCACTGACACACCTGCCTCTAGATAGAGACCGTTGAGCGCTTTCGACTTGTATGCCGGATAGATATGAACGTAGAGAGGCACTTCAAAATAGGAAAGATTGAGTTTGGCGCTTTCTTTTCCTTTTTCGTCTACGCCGAGTGTCTTCACGCTGTTGAGTTTGTATTTAAGTTCCAAGCCTGCGCCAAAAATGCCCGTTCCACCGGGCGATTGCGGACTGCTGTTGCCAAAGCGTCCTTGCACGGCCACACCACCCGAATAGCCTATTCCGAAGGAGTCGTAAAGCGCTCCTTGCTTAGGATCGGTCATCGTGGTAAAGGTGGCTCCCACCTTGGGGCCGATAAAGAATGCAAATTTCTTGGCCTTGGGCACACCCACGCCAGCTTCTTCTTCGCCGAAATCACTTTGTGCATACGCAGTAAGCCCGCAGAGCATTGCAGCACAAATGAGTAGTTTTTTCTTCATTGTTATCATATGTTTGGGTTAAGAATATAGGAATGAATTGCTTGAGGAAAGAGCGAGATTAGATTATAAAAGAACTCTCAGATACCTCGCGACCCAGAGATTCCACCATATCGAATCAATGCACGCCCTGATACTTACACTTGCTGATGGGCAAGCCACAGGTGCTACATAGTTTTTCTTTCTTTTTTTGCGCATTCGATGCGGGTGTACTTGTAGGAGCCGTTTTTGGCTGAGCTACAGGATGTTTTCCATGGTAGCTACAATCTGCCACATCACGGCCACAGGTGACACAGCGAATACGATGATTGAATTGATAGGTCAACTCCTTGCGGCAGATTATCAAGCCCTCGTTTTCCACCTCAGCCGTAAACGTGTGTTGCGAACGATGAGGGCTGAAGTCGAAAGTGAAATACGAATCATGCGCTTTAAATTTGAGTGAGCGTCCTTCATCGTCAATGAGGTACACTTGCAGTGATTTGCCCACCCAAGCCTCGGGCACAGAGAGAGAGAGCCGACAAGTGGCAGTTGTCCCATAGTATTTCACAGGAGAAGAGTTGCCCACGACATCGAGTTTCTGTCCGTCTACATAGCGCAAAATGCCTAAACCTTGTGAGGTGTTCACCATGGCATAACTATCTACAAAGTCGGAGGCGGAAGTAAACTGAGGAGGAAGAACCTCGTCGGAGCCCTGCTGATAGCCCATCAATCCATTGACACTGACAGGCGAAAGTACTCTCTTTCCCGCCACTAAATATTCTGTAGTGGGCAATGTGCGCGACTGACCCGTGATGCAACTGAGACGATATAGATAGTCGAACGAACGGCTACCCGAGGGGAGTTTGCGCTTTTGGCATACACCTCCACGCTGTGTGTTATACACATAGAATACACCATCGGTGTCCCATACGTAGACTTCACCCTTGTAGGCATTCGTGCCACCATAAAGTTCGCCTACCGTACTGAAGCGGAATTGCACTTCATTGCCAGTTTTGTCGATAAGCCGGTAGGCTTTCTTTCGAAACACAGCCGCATAGCCTTCGGTAAAAGGCTTGATACGATCGTATTTCCCATCGAAGCCCACTACTTCATTGCCCAACTGGTCGATGTAGCCTAGCTTGCCTTGTCCGTTGCTCACAGAGAGAACTCCGTCGGAATAGAAAGCCTGTCCTTGAAGGGTATAATAATCTTTAGAAAAACGATGAAAGATTCCCTGCTCATCGATGCATCCTACTACGCGATCACCCTTAGGAGTGGACTGCGTGAGCAGTGCTTTTCCTTCATAGAAAGGAGTAAGGGCTGTATATTCACAAGGAGCGACCATAGCTCCGCTAGCATCCAACAATCCCACTTTCCCATTTTTGACCAACTTAAATAGTCCTTTGCCTAAATAAGTGCAATCTGAATAGGAAGCAGGAGGCATGAGCCATACGGCCGTCTGCGCCATAGAGGGGAGAGACGACGACAAGGAAAGGAAAAAAACTAACTTATGTATTTTGCTACGTAACATGGGGCTTTAATGTGATTGAGATTTACGCAATTCTGCAATTTTGTCAAGCTTCTGCTGCAAACGTTCGGCTGCATTTTTTCCCTTTTCTATAATGACATAGAAACCATTGACTAAACGCACCTTTTTGAGAGACGACTTATAACTTTCAGCTAAGCGAAGAGCATTTTGAGCTTCTGACGAGATGCTATCATTGTTCAGCAAGTCGCACTCATTGCGTAAATCATTGAGTTGAGAAAGAATATCCTCCACTAACTCTTCAGAACGTTTCACTGCATCCTCTTTCTTTTTGCTTCGAATGTCATGAAGCTGGTTCACTTTGTGCCTTATCTTTTCGAGAAGTTGCGCATCGTGCTGCCGATAATTGGCGGGGAGAGAAGGATCGGTGTGTCTCCGTGCAGAGTCTAGCTTCGACGCTGAATGCAAAGTGTCAGTTGTTGATGAAGCGTTTCCGCTATCAACGGGCATTGCAGGATCCTGTGGTGTAAAAAGTTGAGATTGGTGGGAGGGTTCCACTGATATGGGATAAAAGCTACCTCCGCTTCCACCCACCATTGACGACTGAGAGGATCTACATAACCAAGCAATACTTCCTACTCCAAGCATAAGGAGTATAGCGAGAGCGGAAACAATCATGAGCATCCGAGGATGAAGGAGACGTATTCTAAAGGAATCCTTCATGGTGGAGTTCGCCTCCATGTCTATCACGACAAATGTGTGATTGTCATGATGTCCACCCTGACCAAATCCTATACGGTCTATTTCATCGGCCATACGAGGCACGTCCGTAGATAGATCCTGCATATTTCGAAACCTACTCACTAGTAAACTTTGCTCCATGATGCCCCACACACCATCGGTGCACAGCACAAAGCGGTCGCCTCTGCAATAGGGCACAATGTCTACGTCGGGCTGCGTGTTGCTCACCGAACCGAGCCCACGCGTGATAAGATTCGACTGCGGCGAGGTGCGTGCTTGCTCTTCCGTCAGAGCTCGTTTGCGAACGAGTTCTCCCACGAGTGAATGATCTCGCGTGCGAAACACCATTCGCCCGCGATGGAGCCTATAACAGCGGCTGTCACCTGCATGAGCTATGATAGCCGATGATTGGCGTATGAGAATGGCCACAAAGGTGGATCCCATACCAGCCAAGCGCTGATCGTGAGCAATGTATGCCTTCAATGCAGCATCGGCTGTCGCAGCGGCTTGGCATAGAGCTTCTTGGATAGACATTTGCGAAGTAGCGTGCATAAGACTTCTTACAATCTCTGCCTTGGCCACAGACGAAGCTGTCTTTCCACCAGGTCCTCCTCCCATTCCATCGCATACCACCACAAGAAAACCTAGCGGAGTATCGCTAAAGGCAAAGTCGTCTTGATTTTCGGGACGACCGCCTTGCCTAGTTTCTGCAAAGCCTGTTAGAGAGAAAAGGCTAGAAGTGATTTTTACCATGATTTGTGAGATGAGGGGAAATGAGTAAGATGTGCGCAGATGAACTACGCACATATATCATCGAATTTCTGAGAAGGAGCCCTAGGAGAAACTATTAGATGCTGCTCAAAATGGCCGCTCCGAGAATAAAGTAGAAGATTACAAAGAGAAGTAAGATGGCCAAGTTGAGACAGAATATAATAAGACCTGCCGTGTTCCAGCCCTTCTGCGATGAGGCAAAGGATTCAAGGCTAGTCCATTGCTTGTTTTGCCAAGCCCAACGCCCTCCGTAGATACCGAATATAATATTGGGGATAGGCGCTAGCCAACCCAGAAAAATGCCCACGAAGATAGCCCACCAACAACCATTGAAGAATCCCCAAATGGGATAGAGCACAAATGCGCCCCAGCTCCATTTGTTCACATCAACAGGAGCTGATTGAGCAGCTTCTTCAGCCATACGAAAATTGGCTGGTTGTGTGCCCCCAGTATTTGCAGTCTCCGAGGGGCCATAGAAAGAGGATTGTTGCGGAGGAAAGTAATAGTCTATTTGATTCCAGTTGAGCTGATACTTACCAGCCAACATGATGATGTCTCCACGGCGAATGGGCACAGCACGCTTATGAATACGCTGATTGTTGATCATCGTTCCATTGGTACTAATGTCGCGATACATGAGTTGGCGTCCGTCGTAATAAATCACGGCGTGATGGCTACTTGCATACTGACAGTTGGGGTCGAGATAGATATCGCAATCTTTGGAGCGACCTATGGTGATTTCTCGTGTGTTCATATAGAGAATGAAATATAAAGTTCTTTGTTCTAAAACGAGAAGTGCGAGGTTTTCCTTGGCATAACACCTACTCCACCTCGCCCCTCGCATTCACTTATTTTACCTCAACAAAGAAAGCCTTGCGGTTCTTGGCATTGAAGAGCGCATACGTACCCGCTGAGGGAATACGATAGATGAGCTTACGCGTGCCATTTACACTGCATTCCGACTTTTCTGGACGAATGGCTTGCGTGGCTAGATTTTTGTAGGTAAACTGATAAATCGTAGCCTTACGTCCCTCCGTTTGAGTGAGTTTGATAAGTTGCAATTCAGGAAGCGTTGAGAAATGTTCATCATTGCATTCGAAGATCAGTTCCACGTCTTTTTTGGAAAGAGGCATTTTTAGGCAAACTTTCTTCAAGCTATCCTGCGCAATGCTCACCACGTTGTCAACTTCTGTCATGGCTTTATATGTAGCAAGTTGACGATTAAGGAAGATTTGCCCTTTCTCTACGATGAAATCCATGATAGGCTTATAGCCGTCGGTGTTTTCTACACGTTGATTCTCCACCACTTCGTTCATCTTCACCATGCGCAGAGCGCCCTCCTTGGTCTTGACCGTGAGCGAGCTCTTATCACCATCGAAAACTTGCTCCACAATGTAGCCCTCAATGGTTTCACCACTGCGGAGTTTCACGTGATCGAGTGTGGGACATTGCTGAAAGAAGTCTTGCTGAGGGTTGATGGCCGAAGAACGCATCTTCACCACATCGTCGATGGCAAATGTATGCTTCACTCCTTGCGCATCAAAAAGGCTAAGGGAAGAAGCTGTTTCTTCGGCATATTGTCCTTCAATACTACTACCATTGGCCAAATCGTAGCGTACATTGATGCCCGAGAGTTCAAGCACAGAACGACGATCGCTCTGTATTGCGCTCACGTCATCCCAACGAATAGTGTGCGTAACGGGCTGCATGGAGAGAAAGGTTACATGATAGCCTTTCTCCGTGAGACACACACCTCGATACTGAGAGGTCGAAGTGCTGTCGGTCACACTCACGTCGGCTAGCCGCAACTTCTTCACTCCGTTTTCGGTAAAGAATGCATGGTTGGTTCGTGCCCATGCTACCCATGCTTGACTGAGTTCTGATTCGCTCTGACTATATTCGCGCAATATCTTGACTTGCTTGCCAGGCACGCTGATGAGCGAGCGGTCGGCACTGATGGTCATGTTGCCCTCAGTGTTTTGCTTCACAATGAATCCGTAGTATACGGAACCATTCTTCATACAAAACTTCTGCACCACCACGGCGCGCATCATGCCGAAGCCTGAAGCAAAGAGCATACAAAGCAATGCGAGTTTTTTCATATTCGTACTTTTGGGAGTTGAACGATTGCTTTTTCCATGAAGTTGGCCAGCCTCTTGCTCGCAAACTTCATGGAAAGCTATTCCTTCGTTATTTCACAGAATGTGGGCTATCGAGAAGTTCCTTTATATACTTAGCTTTGATACCCCAAGTAAAGTTCTTCTGATCGGTAGTGGCATTGAGTATGCCTACCAACATGCCATGCTCATTGAAAATGGGCGAACCACTTGCACCACCTGCCGTGGTAGCATCAAACATAAAGTTGAACTCCGTAGACTCACGGCTAACACGGCCTCCGTGGCAAAGCGACTGCATGCCCTTCTCATTCTTTGAATCTTGGAGGGTGGTTGGAGCGGGGAAACCTATGGTGTAGAGTTCATGCCCTGTTTCAATGCATACCTCGTTCACATCCATAGAATCGGCCACATTAACGAAAGTGCACTTTGAATTAGGAAGTTCCATTCGTTCGCTTTGGATGAGGGCAACATCTTTGTTCAGATCGTCGCCACCAGAAAGCAACTTACACTTGATTGCATTCTCTTCCGTGAAATAGCGTCCTTGAGGCACAAGCAGTATACCATCACTCACACCAGTCACCTTTACTTGCGAGATGTAGGCAGAAATTCCTTCTGGAGCCACTCCATTGATGGTGCGTATGACAGCACGTGCCTCGGCTGCCTGAGCAATGATTCGCTTTACATGGTTTTCTATGGCTTCAATCATATCTTGATGCACCAACCAGGGCTTAGCCACATGGAGATTGGTGAGCAACTGTCCGTCGTTGGACACAAAGAAGCCTGTACCGAAATACATGCAATACTGCATACGATCTTCGGGAGAAAGGCTTTCGAGATTTACAATCTTTTCATTGCCTTTTCCATCGGTGACAAACATAAACTTTGTGGGAATGTTGAAATAGCTTAGGTCGAGATCGCCTGCCGATACTTCGTAGTGGTAAGTACCCACGAGCATCACCACAGAGTTCTTATAGCGGGCATTGATTTGCTCCATCGTGAAAGTATTCTCTGGCTTAATGAATTTATATGCGCCAAAACCTATGCCGCATACGATAAGCAGAGCTGCTGCAATAGCCAAGATGGTCTTCCAAGTGCCTTTAGGCCAGGGAAGCGAACTAAGGTCAACTGGCACACCTCCGCAAGCCACTTGGCAGCCTTTCTTCAACAGAGTGGGCTGATTCTGAGGTATCTTAACACCATTGACCATTGTGCCGTTCTTGCTATGATCGGTAATATAGAATTTTCCATCACGCGAAAGTTTGATAGTGGCATGATAGCGGCTCACGGTGTTACCCGAAATCTGAATATCATTATTGAAATGACTACCTATGGACCATATACCCTTAAAGTTGCTATTGTCCTCAGGCATGGGCACTTGGCTCCACTGAAGTTCCACGTCAGCAAAACGTATGGCATCGCCACGACGTATGTTGACGGGAGTACCAGGCTTAATGGGACGATTCATCACGAAAGTGCCATTATGACTTCCTTTATCTTCAAGCGAAATATCTCCATTATTGAGCAGAGTAATCTCAGCATGGATTGCACTTACTTTGTCGCTGTGTAGCACGATGTCGCACGAGGCATCGCGACCTATTTTCAAAAGTCTCATATCGGTTGGATTTTAATGGGTAAGGATATTTTAGCGGATTCTCGTTTTCTTTGTAGAAGCTGTATTCGAGTTGTTCTGTTCAGAAGATTTTGCAGATGCATTAGATGTTGAAGGTTGCGTCTTTCCATCTTTTGCCTTTGAAGCATTATCCGTTGCTGTTTTCACTTTCTTAGCCTTGGTTTCGGCAGACTTCGTTTCTTGTTTTTTCTTAGAAGCAGACTTTTTATCGGATGATGATTGAGTTCTCTTATCCTGTGCCGCTTCCTTCTTGCCGCAAGAGGCTGCTTTCTTGTTGCGAGAGGGCGTTTTCTTCGTTTGCGTAGAATCTTGCTTTTCCTTGACTGTGCTATCGGCCTTCTCTTGATTTACCGAATCTGCCACAAACTCAGACTTTTCTTCCTTTCCCGCATGAGAAGATTTGCCACCTGAAAAGCATACGGCACATACCACACTTGCCACCACAACGATGCCAGCGGCAACGCCTCCGGGAAGCAACCAGCGCATCAATACAGGTTTAGGAATCAGCTTCCAATCGAGCTTGGCCACATGAGCAAAAGTCACACTATCTTTACGAGTCACGGGGACGGGCACATTGGGCGAAATGCGTATACCATTTACATACGTGCCATTAAAGCTCGTATCGGTAATGGTCAGCTTGCCATTGTTTGCCACGCTAATTACTGCATGTCGACGACTGATGACATCACTACTATCGTTGATTACGATATCACACTCCGTATCACGTCCTATAGAATATACTTTCATGGCAGAGGGTTATTTGCTAGAGGTAGAGTCTGTGGAACTCTGCATATCCTCTATGAGTTTCTTGATTTTTTGAGTATTCTCCTTTAAATTGGTATTTTCCTTTAGGAGTTTAGCCATGCTGTCGGCTTGCGTTTGATAAGTTTGAAGTTTCGCTTGACGGCTCGCTAAAGTATCTTTCAGCGCTTTCACGCTGTCTGCATAACAAGCATCACTACCGCTACGCTGCATCTGCAAAGCATTTCCCGATAAACTTGCTAAAGCAATTACGGCCAATACCGCCACTAAAAGTTTTGCTTTCTTACTCATAGGTCGTGTTAGTTTAGAGTTTTCTTTCATCTCCACCATGGCGAGAGTCAGATTATCGTGTCCTCCGCCCTTGGAGCGTCCTTGATTATCTATTGTTGTGGCCACGTCGTCTGTCAGTGCTCCCAACTTCATGCGTTGGTTGGTGAACAAGCGAAGCAAATCGTGCTCAGGCATAGTGCCATGGATACCATCTGTGCAAAGCACAAAAAGGTCGCCCCGGCTGTAGGGCAATTCTTCTACATCGACTTCCACATCAGGCTTGATTCCCAAAGCGCGGGTAATCACATTCGATTGAGCCGAAAGTCGGGCTTGCTCTTCAGTGATAACTCCCTGCTCCACCATATCGAACACCATGGAGTGGTCGAATGTGCGAAACACTTTCTTGTGCCCTCTCAACTGATATATACGACTATCGCCCACATGCGCTGCATAAGCCGCATAGGGGGTAACCCAAAGCACTGTGGCAGTAGAGCCCATTCCTTTGAGCTGTGGATGAGTGGAACCTGCCTGAATGATGGCTATATTAGCATTGCGTATGGCTTTCTTCAAGATGTTAGGGATTTCCTCGTCTTCGGAAGCTTCAGCCGTACTTCGCAGAATTTCGTTGACAGCAATGGTCGAAGCCGTTTTCCCTCCTGGACCACCTCCCATGCCATCACACACAGTAACGAGATAGCCACGCGCATTTTCTTGCCATCCGTAGGAGTCTTGGTTTTCAGAACGTCCTCCTATACGCGATTCTGCAAATGCCGCTACGAGGCCATTATCATTGGTATAAATCTTTTGTATTTCCATGGGGCTATATCGTTATTTATATAAGGGCAAGCATGCTCTCTGGAATAATGTATTGTCCATATTCATCCGTGGGTTAAATCATTGTGAGAAGAATAATTAGAATGCCCACCACGAAGCCTAAACCCACAGCTACTATGATAATAGCTGTCTGATTTGTCTGCAACCATTCGCTCAAGCGTTCTCCCATGGTAGGGTCGGGAAGTAATGCCTGATTGATTGCATTTTTAAATTCCAAGGCAGTTTGGTAACGTTGGCTCTGTTCTTTCGCCGTAGCTTTAACGATTACCTTATAAAGTTTTCGAGGTATATGCTCGTTATAGGGTAGCGGTTGGGATATTTGGCGTGATAGGGTTTCGGCCTCACTCTCGCTATTCATTGGATTAACGCCTGTAAGGAGTTCGTAAAAAGTAATACCTAGCTCGTAAATGTCGGTCGTTGCATTGATGGAAACAGCATTGCTATTCTCTTCACGCTTAATCTGCTCTGGAGCTGAGTATTGGGGGGTACCTATAAACCCACATGAGGAGAATTTGTTACCACCACTCATACGGCTGATACCTAAATCCATCAATCTTACATTCGATCCATTTTCTACCATAATATTAGAGGGCTTAATATCACGATGGATTACACCTCTAGAATGTACGTAATCTAACGCATCGAGCACAGCGCACACCACATTGCAGATTTTCTCTACTCTCGTAGGAGAATCGTCGAACGTATGGATATACTCATCTACGTTCATACCTTGCACATAATGGCTCAAGATGAAAATAGGACCATAATCTGGCGCATACTCACAATAGCCAATCATTTCCACCAAATTAGGGTGACGAAATGCCAAACTCGCTTCTTGGCGTGCTCGTTCGCGTATCATCTTGTTATTGGCATAGCAATCTTTTACGCGCTTTATGGCTATGGCGGCACCATTTTTACAACGATAGCCTCGATACACGTCGCCCATAGCTCCACTGCCTAAGGGAGGGTCTTGCGGATTGTAACAGTACCATTCTCCCATCACGTAAAGATAGATATAGGGGTCACCGGGCTTTTGCACCACATTAGATCTTCCTGGCTTTGGCATAAGTATCGGATGTATTTTATCTGTCGTAATTATTAATCATTTTCAGATTTAGGCGCCACTGCTTTATAGCCAAGCGGTAAGTATCTGCTTGCCGAGCATACATTGTATCATGGGCTTCTGATGCCAACTTGTACGCTTGGTCGAATAATTTCTGAGCACGGTCGCCATCGCGAGCAGGCACTGCATCTGTACGTTGATCGGCTTTCCAATAATCAAGAGCCAACTCATAAGCGGCTTTATAGTTGTTAGGCTCTATGTCTACTGTTTTTACCAATAGTTCATGAGCTTTATCATTGTCTGTCTGGATGCCGAGCTGTTGCTGCATACGCTTGATGCTGTCGGGAGCGTTATCGTCGCTTAGTTTACTTTTAAAGAGAAGTTGACTTAAAAGAAAACTAGCACGTGCATCTTTTTGAGATAGCGAGTCGAGCACCTCTACGGCTCTTTTTTCAGTAAGCGTTCCATTATGGATTGAGGATAAAGCACTATCGTACGTAAATGTTTGGATAGATTCATGGCCATCGTCACTGTTTTCATTCAAGGCCCACACAATGCCCGCAACTGCCAAAATACAAGCTGCCGCACCACTAGCAATATATGTATAGAATGGTTTCCATTCTAAGCCTCCCGCATCCTCCACATTGTCAAGTGCTACACGAAATTCTGCTGCACTTTGAAAGCGTTTTGCGCGTTGTTTTTCCGTAGCACGCGCAATAAGCCGACGCATTCCCTTGTGCTTTATGAGTTTAAGCGGTAGAGGGGCGTGAAGTTGCTTTTGCAATATATCGCTGCGATCGCCCTCGAAGGGTACATGTCCGACAATACACTGAAAAAGCAAGATACCCACGGCATAAAGATCGGTGGTTTGATTCTGCTCATTGATGGCACCCAACACAAGTTCAGGAGCCGCATATTCGGGTTTTCCAATAAACTGTCCCGCTTGTGTCAAATGTTTATCGCTCGTGGTGAGCGAGTTGTATTTTTTGGCAATACCAAAATCGATTAATTTGATATGTCCATCGCGAGTGATCATGATATTAGTGGGATCAATATCACGATGGATATAGCCAGCATCGTGCATACTTGCTAAGCCCGAAAGAACATTGCGCACGATGAAAGAGGCAAAGTGAACGGGATCGTGCTGATAGTCCTTATAGAGTTTTTCGGCATAAGGCACAGCGAACCCCTTCTGATCTACGAGTTTGCCATTGAGCAAATGATCAAGCGAGACACCCTCTAGCAATTCGCTCACCACGTGGTAATGATGTTCTACTTCGCCCAGCACGCCTCTGCTCTCGGTCTCAATAAATCCGAGCATTTCTATCAGATTATCATGACGAAAATGGATGGCTGCTTCGCGACGCGCTTTTTCGATTGCATAGGGGGGCATGTCACTATACATAAACTTGATGGCGACATTGCGCACCGACTGCGTAAACTCGTTTACACAACGTCCTTTGTACACTTTGCCCATACCGCCGACACCTAAGGGTTCGTCGTCGGAGTCAAACTCGTAGTATATTCCTTGCTGTTTCTCGGATTTACCTTGTATTTTGAATAATGACATGCTATTTGTTTTATTTTTCCATCTGATCGTTCTACTTATGCAGAACATCTCTCCTACGCAACTCTAAGAGTAAGGGTAGTAGAGATAATGTTCTGCACAAGAAATAAAAGCTAATTCGCTAAAAAGCGCAATGCTAAGAGAAGATTTAGGCTACATTGAGACAGTACCTCCATTGTTGTAGCCTGGAGTAGAACCATCGAGCCCAACGGTACCGCCATTGCCTACATATTCTCCACCTTGCCAAGGTTGTTGATAACCTTCTGCCTGAGTGTTACCTGCACCAAATGAAGGCACATCGCTGAAATCATCCTCAAGTTCTGAAGCTTCTACGGGAATGAAGCCCTCAGCAACAGAGAGTTTGTACTTACTTGCGTCAATCAGTACCAATACGAGCTCATAATTATTGCCCACAGTCAGAATATCTCCGCTATGACATTCCACAGCTTGAAAGCCGATGGTCTCACCATTAATCATGGTGCCATTCGTACTCTGTGTGTCGGTCACAGCAGCAATCACGCCACCTGTATTTTTGATTTGACGCACAATGATTACAGCATGATTTCCAGATACTGTGCCTTCTTTCAATACGATGTCAGACGAATCGTCCTGTCCGATGGTATTGCGTCCTATCTGTAGAGGCCAATATTCTCCCATCTGCGTGCGAGAGATGGAATAGAGAAACCCTACTACGGGTTTTCCTGGCTGTACCACTCGGTGTTGAGGCGCAGTAGAGGTACCCATAGCTGGCTGAGCCTGACCTCCGGCCACACTTTCCATTCCGGGTACAATGGTACCACGAGCTGCTGCAGGCTGAGCGCCTCGTGCGTACATTCCTGTCATTCCTCCCATATTCTCATCGGGAGTAAGTCCTTGAATAACTGTTTTGTTTTGTGACATAATGCTCGTTTTTCTATAGTTTCAATTTATAACATGCTCCTATAAAATTACTTCAGCCAATTGTCTTGCCGACATACTTGCCTATGTTTTTCTTCATTAATAATAATGACAAAGTAATTCTTTTTAGCACATTTTTTAGATACACTTACTAGGGCAAAGGTACGATTTTATAATTTTAAAATTCTTTAGCTCACAGTCCTCCATGCATAGATGGAAGAAAAACGTAGTTACACGGCATAAATTCATAAGGTATATTTCAAAAAAAATTCTTAACCTCATTATTTTTGTGTATAAATTAGAAATAATAAAATGGCAATTCTCGCATTGTCTTATGTTTTCTCTAAAGAAAGTCGTTTCCTTATCTCGCGGGCATGTGATTGGGAATACTCATCTTAAATTCAGATCCTGCCGCTCAAGTTAAGACCAAAACTTGAATGAGTTACATTTCTTGCTTGAATCTACTGAATTTCCATAGTACGGCACGATTGTTCTATTTCTCCCTTTTTGATATCCTAAATTAGGCAGGGAATACGAGAAATCAGTACTTTTGCATAAGTTAGGCTACAGCTCAGCATAACATTCAAGCAAGCTTGATGTTCTGCATTTGCCTTGCACTATCTTTGCATAAGTTAGGCTACGGCTCAGCACCTTTCAATATCGAAACAAAAATAAAATTTATATATGAAGAAACTTTTCATCCTTCTCTCGCTTGCAAGCATCAGCCTTTGGGGCGAAGCACAGACGGTGCTTACGCTCGATAGTTGCCGTGCACTCGCTATGCGCAACAATAAGGAGTTAGCTCAAGCCCAGATGAAGATAGAAAAAGCAGGATGGGATCGCAAAGCGGCTCACACCAACTATTTTCCTAAAATTTCGCTTACAGCGGGATATATGCGCTCAGGCGACGAGATATCTTTGCTCAGTAAAGATCAAAAAAGAGCCCTCAATAATTTGGGAACAAATGCACTAGGACAATTTGGTGGACAATTTCAGAGTATTGCGGGGCAGATTCTTCAGCAACATCCCGATCTTGCTCCACTAATTCAAAACTTCAGCGGACAACTTCCTCAACTCGGCCAATTGGGAAATGCTTTTGGCCAAGGACTTACTGATGCACTACGCACCGACACGCGCAATATGACGGCGGGCATGATTCTCCTCACCCAACCATTATATATGGGCGGCAAGATTAAAGCTTACGAAAACATCACTAAGTTACAAGAGAAGTTGGCGCAAGATCAGCTCCGTGCCGATGGCCAACAAGTGATGCTCGATGTAGACAAGGCTTATTGGCAAGTGGTATCGCTAGCCAACAAGCGTCGTTTGGCCATAAGCTATCGCAACATGTTAGCCCATCTCGACTCCGACGTGGTAAAGATGATTCACGAGGGAGTGGCCACCAAAAGCAATGAATTATCCGTTAGCGTGAAGCTCAACGAAGCTGAGATGACACTAGTCAAGGTGGAAGACGGCCTTACGCTTTCACGCATGCTTCTCTGTCAAATCTGTGGACTTCCCCTTGAATCGGCACCTTCTCTAGCCGATGAAAACAACTGTGACCTTCCCACACAGACTGAAAACATCAAGGCTGAAGTGCAAACGGCCTACGACTTACGACCCGAACTTAGCCAACTTTCCACAGCACAGAACATCTATGCAGAGAAAGCCAAGGTAGAACGCGCTGCCGTACTGCCACAATTAGCCCTTACGGGAGGATACATGATCTCCAACCCTAATGTATTCAACAGTTTTGAAAAGAAATTCCGTGGCACATGGGCTGTAGGCGTCATGCTAAAAGTTCCCGTATGGAACTGGGGCGAAACGAAGTATAAAGTACGTGCTGCACGCACAGAGGCCCAGATGGCAAGAATGAAAACCGATGAAGCAAAAGAAAAGATTGAACTACAGGTAACGCAAGAGGCATTCCGAGTGAACGAAGCTAATCGAAAACTTGAGTTAAGCCTCAAGAACCTCGACAAAGCGGAAGAGAATCTGCGCACTGCCCAAGTGGGCTTCAAAGAGGGCGTTATCACCACATCCGACCTTCTGCAAGCACAGACAGCATGGCTACAGGCACATAGTGACAAGATTGATTCACAAATTGACATCAAGCTTTGTCGTGCTGCCTACGAAAAGGCTGTGGGCAGATAAAATCCATCGTCATAGCACACAAACAGACATTATACTATTCATACAGACTTCCTAGCATATACACATATAATATGAGACAGAAAGCGAATTTCCTTCCCGCCATTTTTATCATGGCCGGAATCATCATTTTAGTAGTTATCGGTAGCCTCTATGCCTTCAACCATGAAGACGAAACCATTCAAGGACAAGCCGACGTGACGGAATATCGCGTATCAAGCAAGGTACCCGGCCGAATCCTTAAATATATGGTAAAAGAGGGCGACTATGTTCACGCTGGCGACACTCTAGCCATTCTTGAAGCCCCCGAAGTTTCAGCAAAACTCACACAAGCACAAGCTGCCGAAGACGCTGCTGCTGCTCAGAATCGTAAGGCAGAAAAGGGAGCCCGCCAAGAGCAGATTGCAGGTGCTTACGAAATGTGGCAGAAAGCAAAAGCCGGTGTAGACATTGCTGAAAAGTCCTATCAGCGCGTGAAACGTCTTTTCGACCAGGGCGTAATGACAGCCCAGAAGCTCGATGAAGTAACGGCTCAGCGCAATGCGGCCATTGCTACCGAGCGTGCTGCCAAGTCACAGTACGACATGGCAAAAAATGGTGCCGAGCGCGAGGACAAAGAAGCTGCCGCTGCACTAGTCAACCGCGCAAAGGGAGCTGTGAGCGAAGTTAATTCCTACATCAAGGAAACAGTGCTTACGGCTTCGGCCGATGGCGAAGTCACTGACATTTTCCCGCAGATAGGCGAACTCGTTGGAACGGGTGCTCCCATCATGAATGTTGCTTTGATGAACGACATGTGGGTTACTTTCAACATTCGTGAAGACCATCTAAGCCTCTTCAAAATGAACAAAACTTTCAAAGCCACCATCCCCGCACTCGGAGAAAAGGAAGTGACGCTCAAGGTCTACTATATGAAAGATCTCGGTTCATACGCTGCATGGAAAGCCACCAAGACAACAGGTCAATACGACATGAAAACCTTTGAAATAAAGGCCACCCCCATGCAAAAAGTAGAAGGACTAAGACCTGGCATGAGCGTGCTGATTAAATAAAAGGTGGTTCTATCAATTCTGAAAGTATCCTACTCTGATGTGTAATTTGCATGCTCTTCTTGAAAGCGTCTTTTTAATAGTAAATTCAGTTACATAGCCCGCTATGCTCCTTCATTCACTATCAAAAATACACTCCCAATACCATACAAATCCCATCATCAGAATTTATAGAACCACCCTTTATAGAAAGTCTACATTGCGAGCATTCCTCTTGCTCACAACAACTTAAAGATTTAAGTACGATACTTATGCCTGATAATCCCAAAATAAATACAACCATCCAAGATGACCGCACCCCTTCGCTCATAGGAGAAGGGGGATGGAGGGGAGGGGCAGCACTTTTGCTTCGCGAACTTCATCGTCTTGCCACGCAGCCCATTTACATTTTCTGCATGGTGGTGGCTCCGCTCTTCTGCTATTACTTTTTCACCTCATTGATGAAAGAGGGTCTTCCAGAGAATCTGCCATTAGGTTTGGTAGACGAAGATCACACTACCACCACGCGCAACCTTGCTCGCAATCTTGATGCGTTCCAAATGAGCGACATCATCCACGAATACGCCAATGTGACAGAAGCACGCAAGGCTGTGCAGAAAGGCGACATCTACGGATTTTACCTCATTCCGCAAGGCACTACAAAGCAAGCACAACTGCAACGTGTACCTACAGTGTCGTTCTATACCAATTATTCTTATCTCGTGGCTGGTTCGTTACTCTATCGCGACATGCGCATGATGTCGGAACTTGCTTCTGGAGCAGCTTCACGCACTGTGCTCTATGCCAAAGGTGCCACAGAAAGACAGGCCATGGCCTACCTGCAACCCGTCGTGATTGATATGCACGCCACAAATAACCCATGGCTCAATTACAACGTCTACCTATCCAACATTATCATCCCAGGTATGTTGGGCATTTTCATTTTCATGACCACGGTATATAGCCTTGGGTCAGAGCTCAAGTTTGGCACGGCAGATGACCTTATGGCTCGTTCCAACAACTCCATCATAGCCGCTTTAGGAACCAAGCTCCTCCCCCAGACAATTATATTCCTACTCATGGGCTCCATCTATGTATTTCTGTTATACGGCTATCTCCATTTCCCATGCAACTGTGGCCTACCGCGTATGTGGAGCATCATGGTTCTATTCGTCTTGGCTTGCCAAGGACTAGGCGTATTTATGTTTACAATGCTCCCCACCCTGCGTATGGGACTTTCGTTTGCCTCGCTCTGGGGCGTGATTTCTTTCAGCATCTCAGGAATGTCGTTTCCCGTCATGGCCATGCACCCCATCCTGCAGGGTCTCTCATATCTATTTCCCCTGCGCATTTATTACTTGCTCTACGTCAATTGTGCTCTTGATGGCTATCCGCTCACCAATGCTCTACCCTTCGTCACAGCCATGGTATGCTTCATGATGCTGCCCATCCCCTTCCTCGGACGCCTCAAGAAGGTGATGAAAACGTACGCTTACGAGCCATAACCACCCCATTCTCTCTACAATCTCTCTGCTATGCTATATAATTTTCGTCAAGCACTTGCTGACTTCAACTACATATTCCGCGAAGAACTAAAGACGATCATCCGCGACAAGGGCGTGATTATCTTCTTCTTTCTCGTGCCCCTAGGCTATCCATTGCTCTACACCTTCATCTACACCAATGAAGTTGTACGCGATGTGCCTGTGGCCGTGGTAGACGATTGCCGTTCAGCGCAGAGCCGCGAATACCTGCGTCACCTTGATGCTTCGCCCGACGTAAAAATCATATCTTACTGTGCCAACATGGTCGAAGCACAACAGCTCATTAAGCACCGCGATGCTTATGGTGCTGTTTACATTCCCCGCGACTTTTCATTGCGTCTGGCCCGCGGAGAACAGGTCTATGTAAGTGCCTTTGCCGATATGAGCGGTATGCTTTATTATAAGAGCGTGCTCACGGCCAACACCAACGTATCGCTCGCCATGAACGCCCAAATAAAAGTGAAGCGGGCGGGTGGCACTACAGCTCAGCAAGACCAAGTGGCCGAACATCCCATCAAGTATGAGGAAGTGTCGCTCTACAATCCACAAAATGGTTTTGCCACCTTCCTCATACCCGCCGTATTAATCCTTATCATTCAGCAGACGATGCTATTGGGCGTAGGCATGGCTGCGGGAACGGCTCGCGAACACAATAAGTTTCGCAATCTCGTGCCCATCACGCGCCACCATCGCGGACTGCTTCGCATCGTGCTAAGCAAAGGCATGGCCTATCTCATGGTCTACATTCCACTGAGTGTATACATCCTAGGTATCATCCCCCATTTATTTCACCTAAATCAGATAGGCAACCCTTGGGACATTGCCTTCTTCATTCTGCCCTTCCTCATTGCCAGTGTGCTCTTCTCCATGACAGTAAGCGCTTTTGTACGCCACCGAGAAATGTGCATCATGCTCATTGTTTTCACGTCTGTACCACTACTCTTCATCTCAGGGCTCTCATGGCCAGGCAGTGCGATACCTCCCGCATGGAAAGCTATCAGCTACATATTCCCATCCACATTCGGCATCAATGGCTTTGTAGCTATCAACAATATGGGAGCCCCCTTAGGCGATGTGCAACACGACTGGTACATGCTTTGGGTACAAGCTGGCATCTATTTTATTACCACCTGCACCGTGTATAAAGCTAGCATCACACGCTCTCGCCAACGCATCATTGAAGCTTGGAGTAAGCTACGCAATAAACGTCTCAAGGAGCATTTGCCCATGTAAAACGCAACGATTACAATAAAAAAACTTACGGAAAGAGAAGTCTACTGCTCGCGTTGCGGTATACTTCTCTTTTCATAAAATATATTTAGTCAATTCCCTACATATCTTCCTTACATTCCCTTATTCTGTCATTATTTTGCGATAAATATATAAATTCATCAAAAATAGTGACACGTATTTACAAAGAAAGGCCTACCTTTGCCACATTCTATTCTATCAGAACTTATAACCCTTTAAACTTTATAGTCATGAAGAAAATCCTTTATTTCTTTTTTGCATTGGCCCTAGGCCTACAGATGCAGTCGTGCTCAAGCGACGACAAGACGCCCGAACCTGCTTCTAATCCACTCGAGACGAAGTACATTTCCATCAAAAATGCTGTGTACAACGATGGTAGCATGCCCGAACAGACTACCGATGAAAAGCTCAATGGTGTGACAATGAGCGACAAGGTGATGAATGGCGCTATGAATTACGTCACCGTGGTCACAGAACAGAATGTGGACAAATTCTACATCAGTATCAAGAACGTAAACGGCTACTATGAATACGATCCTAAGGCCGACTCTGATGAAGGCACTGTGGAAGGACGCGCCATGGGCTACAACACTTATGTGATTCCCGTCATGATGAGTAATGAATACACAGGAAAGTCGACCATTATGATTAGCGGTAGACTTGAAAACGGGAAAGTGACAACTCCTGTTTCAACAGAACTTGAACGTATCGAAACCAAGAGTGGCGCACTTGAGATTAAACTTGCTTTTAACAACGAGAAAGACGTGGATCTGCACCTTTACACACCTAGCGGCGAACACATCTACTATGGCCACCGCGGAGGCACCATCCAGGTGACCGAGGACTCCGTGACCACTTATGGCTTGGACATCGACTCTAACGCGGGATGTAACATTGATGGCATCAACAAGGAAAACATCTATCTGCCCGCCGAGAAGGTGGAGAACGGCACTTACAAGGTAGTGGTCAATATGTACAACAACTGCGACCGCACCATTGCTACCAACTGGTCAATCATCACCCGCTATAAGGACAACTTAATTACCCCGACCTCGGGCAGCAACCCTGCTTCGGGTATCTACCCTATTGACTTCTATCGTGGCGACTTCACTGAAGTGATGACGTTTACCATCACCGATGCCCCAAACACATCGAACAATGCGCTACGCCGCATCCGCATCACTCCTACTCCGCAATCAGACATGGACATCATGAAGATGGAAGAAGAATCATTCATGCAGAATCTGTCTAAGAAGTAGCGCAATTTTAGCTACCAGACAGACAAACAACCCTTACTCAGACTTGTGGGCAACACACTTCTCCTGTGTGTTGCCCACTTTTATTCATGCCCCAATCCTTCAGCCAAGGACAATCAGGGTATTAGTAAGGACAATACCTAACCCAACTTTCACACCCCTAATATTGCAACTCTTGCTGTCATGGGCAAATCCAATCATTAGAGGTTAACTTTGTGTCCTACAAATTTGTATTTTCTTAAAGGGCGCATGTTTGAACTTTAGCGCATCATAGATTTCTTTCGCAGATTTGCTTGGACAACTACATTGTCTAAAAACAATGGCTTCTCCTAAAGCATTCGTAGCATTTGTGCTTACTAGCTTTTGAGTAGACATACGTCTGGTAATTTCTGTCCAATAACATTTTATGTTTGATTGTTTTAGCCCGTACCTTACGGTGTTTACTACCCAATAGGCCAATAAGCCAAAGAACAGATGTGCATCGCTACTTTCATCTTTCTGATGGTATATGAGACGCAGATTGAGATCATTCTTTAATTGACGATTGGTACATTCTATTTCCCTAATAAGGTTATAGTAGTCCCATGTTGGTTGAAAAAAGACGAAGATGATAATAGACCATTTTGACTTTATCATTCAGTTGGATAAATGCGAAGGACGAAAGAGAGGAAGTCCCTCCCTTTTAAGCGCACACACCACGCCTATATAAATACACACGCGCGCGAGGAAAAATCACCTCGTTATGCGTTTAAAATCAGTCTATCCTATCGGTCTTTATCCATAGAGTCTAACGATCTTCATCGTTAGCACCTAATGATCTTCATCGTTAGCACCTATCGGTCTTCATCGTTAGAGTACTAAGATTTAGGTCGTAGAAACAGCTTCATCTTCATCGTCAAAGCAACCTTCTGGAAGACCTAAATAATCCACGATGAGGCGAGTTTCACGAATCGTAAGATTTCACCTCACGATGAACACCCTTGCTCTTGGCTATGTAATTCCCGCTATTAGGGCTTACTCGGGACTTGCACCCGTTAGATAATGCTCATGCCGAGCATACCAAAAAAAGACTTGCAACATTCTGTCGGAGTGTTGCAAGTCTTTTTTATGAATGACCAAATCTAAACTTTTGGTCTATCTCTCTGTGAGGGGAATCCTCTTATGAAAGCAATATTTATGCCTTAACGCGGTTGAGATAAGAACCATCGCGAGTATCAACCTCTATCATTTCACCCTCGTTGATAAAAAGGGGAACGCGTACTTCTACGCCAGTTTCGAGTGTAGCAGGCTTCGTTGCGTTGGTAGCAGTATCTCCCTTAAGACCAGGCTCAGTGTAAGTCACCTTGAGGTGAGTCTTCACAGGCATTTCGGCAAAGAGGATTGTCTCTGTTGAAGCGTCGCTTACTACTTCGCAAATGTCGCCTTCCTTCATGAAGTCTACGCCTGTGATGAGATCCTTCTCAATAATCACATCGTCCCAAGTCTCTTGGTTGAGGAAATGATACTGATCACCCTCAGCATATGAATACTGGTAGGGGCGACGCTCTACGCGTACGTCTTCAAGAGCTTCTCCGATATTGAAGCGACGCTCAAGCACGCGACCAGTCACCACGTCCTTCAGAGTGGTACGCATGATGGTGTTACCCTTACCGGGCTTTACGTGAAGGAAGTCAATGCAGGAATAGAGTTTGCCGTCCAAGCGGATGCAAGTACCCTTCTTGATGTCTTGTGATTTAATCATTGGAGTATTGTTGTTTGTTTCTTATAATTTCGGCGCAAAATTACTACTTTTTTTGCTAATAGCGTGACATTTCGCCTAACTTTTAGCACGTTCGCTTCGAAATGGGTATACAAAAAAGCAGTTGCCTTGTAAGCAACTGCTTTTTTGTAGCGCGAGACAGGATTGAACTGTCGACCTCATGATTATGAATCATGCGCTCTAACCATCTGAGCTATCGCGCCATCGTTGTGCGCTTGCGAGCATCGTTATTTCTCGTTTGCGAGTGCAAAGGTACGACTTTTTCCCAATCTACCAAAACTTTCCGTCACTTTTTTTTAAAAAAAAATATTGCAAGCATACATTTTTCCGTTTGTAAGGAAACATTCTTCTGTGGAGTCAATGATGACAACACATAAAAACTTCCCATTGAGCGGCATACTCACATTATCACTATACTTGTCTTTCCTTAGAGGAAGGCACTACGAACTTTACTTCCTTAAACGCATACGTACGTTGAGAACCATCTTCACGTTGCAACGTGAGCATGCCAAGAGGAGAGATATTCTCAATAGAGGCACTGAATGAGCCCTCAGAATCTTCAAAAGGATGCACTCCTTCTCGACGATAGAGCCGATGCATATAGGCCGTATGAAGCGACTGATAGTCTCCGCTTTGCAACTGTCTGTAATAACTCTGAAATCTATTCAGAATGTTCTCGAGCAATACGGCTCTATCCACATTGTTCCCCGTGATTTGCTTGAGTGAGACAGGATTGGGAGCATTGCTGCGAAATGTTTGCTGATTGACATTCACCCCCACCCCCGTCAGAGTAGTGGCAATATGCGAACCCTGCAAATCATGTTCGAGCAACATGCCACATATCTTTCGTTCGTGCCAATAAACATCGTTGGGCCACTTTACACTGAAGCCCTCTTCATAAGCAGAAAGACATTCGCATACAGCCAATGCCAAGGCTTCTGACAAAGAAAACTGGTGCATGGCATTCACCTCCACGGGGTGGAAAAGAAAGCCAAATAGTAAATTCTGCTCCGCATCGGCCTCCCAAGAGGTACCACGCTGTCCACGTCCAGCCGATTGATAGTCGGCAGTAAGGAGTACAAATTCTTCAGCAACACGAGCATACGCCTCATCGCGCAATCGGAGCATTGTAGAGTCTGTGCTACTCAGATGAATGTGTTGCCAGTTAGAAGGTAGGTTAAGATAGAGTTTTGACATATCTTATAGAATACTCAATTTCCGAAATTATGGATAGGTCTATCCATTCTGATGATGCTACTTTGCGTGGCATGGAAAGTAGACTTTTAATAACAACTGAAGGCGCATAGTGAGCGATACAACCAGGCCAACTAACAAAAAATCACCTAAAGAGCTTTTTACTTTTTTCTCTCACTTTCTCCTCATTATAAGCGTGGCGAATGTGCGTGATTTGGAAAGGCGCCGAAGTGCCCACCACTGTGATAATATCGTAACTATAAGGTTGACCAATCAAGTGGTGATAAGCCAAATAAGCACGGGCGGCGGCTATAAGATTACGTTTTTTATACAACGTCACAGCTTCGGCAGCTGGGGCAAAATCTTCGTTTCTTCGCGTTTTCACTTCTACGAACACAATCTCGCCATGCCATTCGGCCACAATATCTATCTCCAAATGCCCAGAACGCCAATTATGCTCTAGCAGAGTATAGCCCTTATGCATCAGATGGAGCATGGCTTGCCGCTCTCCTTCTTGTCCTAATAGATTGTGATCGGCCATCCTAGCGTTTACGTTTGAAGAAATCTTTCATTAATTGTGCACATTCTTCTTCTAGTACACCTGTAGTCACCTGTGTGCGAGGATGAAGTGCATTAGGTGCATAGGCACTATAACCTCGTTTAGGATCGGCTGCACCATAAACGAGCCTTCCGAGTTGCGACCAACCAATGGCTCCAGCACACATCACGCAAGGTTCCACCGTGACATAGAGAGTGCACACATCAAGATATTTCCCTCCAAGAGCATTGGCAGCAGCCGTAATGGCTTGCATCTCGGCATGAGCTGTCACGTCGTTGAGAGTTTCGGTAAGATTGTGACCACGCGCTATGATGCGATCGTTGCACACCACTATGGCTCCCACGGGCACTTCATCACGATCGAAAGCCATGCGGGCTTGTTCTAGTGCCTTGCGCATATAATCGTTATCTGTCATTTTCTTTTGTTGCTAGTGAATTAAGGAAAAGTTACTGTATAAGTTTCAGCGCCACACGTCCACGCTCCTCGTCTATGTCGATTACTTTGACCATCACCTGTTGCTGTATGTGCACCACCTCTGCAGGATCCTTAACATAATGGTCGGCCATCTGTGAGATATGTACGAGGCCTTTTACCTTAATGCCCATATCAACGAAACAACCAAATTTAGTAATATTAGTCACGACGCCTGGCACTTCCATTCCGATGCGAAGGTCGTCGAGGGTATGAAGATTTTCGGCAAAACTGAACACTTTCGCTACGCCACGTGGGTCGCGCCCAGGCTTGGCAAGTTCTTGCATTATATCAGTGAGCGTGGGCAGACCCACTTCAGCACTTACATAGCGGCCAAGATCAATGGCAGCTCGAAGTTGCGGCGAGGCAATGAGCGTGGCTACATCACAACCCGCATCGTGAGCCATCTTTTCCACCAAGGCATAGCGTTCGGGATGAACGGCCGTATTATCGAGCGGATTTTTGGCACCAGGAATGCGAAGAAAACCAGCACACTGTTCAAAAGCTTTGCTTCCAAGACGAGACACTTTAAGAAGGTCGCGGCGCGAACGAAAGGCACCATGTTCTGCACGATAGTCTACGATGTTCTGGGCTAAAGCAGGTCCAAGCCCCGATACATAAGTGAGAAGATGCTTCGATGCGGTGTTGAGATTTACGCCCACAGTGTTGACGCAACTTTCCACGGTGAGGTCGAGCGACTTTTTCAGTTCTGCCTGGTCTACATCGTGCTGATACTGCCCCACACCGATTGATTTCGGATCAATCTTAACCAACTCTGCTAATGGATCAGCTAGTCGACGAGCTATACTCACGGCTCCACGCACAGTAACATCGTAGTCGGGAAATTCCTCACGGGCAAGTTTGGAAGCAGAATAGACGGAAGCTCCGTCTTCGCTCACAAGGAACACGTCAACACTCTTAATATGGAGGCTTTTGACAAGTTCTTCCGTTTCGCGACCAGCCGTACCATTGCCTATGGCAATAGCTTCTATCTTATATTGTTCTACGAGACTGTGAAGTTTGAAACCCGAACGGGCATACTGATTTTGAGGCTGATGAGGAAAAATTGTCTCATTGTGGAGCAAGTTTCCCTGTGCATCAAGACATACGACCTTACAACCTGTGCGGAAACCAGGATCGATACCCATAATGCGTTTTTGACCCAATGGCGGAGCAAGAAGAAGTTGTTTCAAGTTACTGGCAAAGACATGAATAGCTTCTTCATCAGCTTGATGCTTGCTCTGTCCGGCAAATTCAGTCTCGATGCTAGGACGAAGCAGACGCTTGTAAGCATCGGCAATAGCTGTCTGCACTTGCATAGCAGCGGGCGATCCTGGTTTGACGAGCGGACGTTCTATGCGTGAGAGACAATCGGCATCGTCGGACGGGCCAATGCTCACACGCAGATAGCCCTCACTTTCGCCTCGACGCATAGCCAACAGACGATGAGATGTGCAGCGTCGAAGAGGCTCACTCCAATCGAAATAGTCACGAAATTTGCCAGCCTCAGCCTCACGTGCTTTAACAACCTTGGAACGAATCATGGCGGTACATTCAAAGGATCGACGCACAGTTTGGCGCGTACGCTCATCTTCATTCACACGTTCGGCTATGATATCGCACGCTCCTTGCAGCGCCTCGTCAACATCTGCCACTTCGCCTTTCACAAAAAAGCGAGCGGCTTCCTCGGGCTTATTATAAGGTTTCGTCAGCAAGAGTTCGGCTAACGGTTCGAGCCCTTTTTTACGAGCAGCCTCGGCCTTGGTCTTACGTTTGGGTTTAAAAGGTAAGTAGAGATCTTCAAGCAGCGTGGCATCCCAACATTCGCTAATACGTTTACGCAAAGGCTCAGTGAGTTTTCCTTGCTCATCAATGGTTTGAAGTATGTATTCGCGGCGATGCACGAGCTCTTCTAGGCGTGCATTCTGTTCCTGTATCTGAGCTACCTGCACCTCATTAAGGCCACCCGTAGCTTCTTTTCGATAACGACTAATAAAAGGGATAGTAGCTCCAGCTGCCAATAAATTAATGGTACTCTCTACCTGATGGGTGCGCAGACCGAGTTGCTTAGATATAATTTCTGCTATATTCATAGGTATTCTGCATTGAAGTTTCGTAAGTAGAGAAGTATGAACGCAGTATGGTCTCACCTTGCTCTTTCCAAAACTTTTTCAGTATGTAGATTATAGAGCGTAAAGGTACAACAAGATAGGCATATTTGCACGCTTTGAGCGAAGGTTTTTCTCTTTTTCAGTGCAGGAGGAGCCTCGAAGCGCTATTATATTGCTAACTTTGCACTCCGAAATAACAGTTATATCACTTAATTCTCGGAATAGGATGATAGATACATTCGAGAGGAGAAATGTTTACAAGATATGTTTTCAGTAATAATGGTGGCTCTTTGCGGCGTGGTAGCGGGTTTTGGATTGCGCCGTTGGAAAGGGCTACGCCACGTAAACTTTACGATAACCCTGACCATCTGCTTCATGCTCTTTGTCTTGGGGCTTTCGGTGGGCGAGAATAGCCTAATCGTAAACAACCTTTGGGTATACGGCGGGCAAGCACTAATTATCAGCCTTGCAGCTATCACAGGAAGTGCACTGGGCGGCTGGCTTATTTGGCACTACGTAATTGGCAGAAAGGAGGAGAAGAAGGCATGATTCAAAGCATCGGCGTGCTCCTAATGTTTGTGGCAGGTTGCGTGATTGGCCACGTATGTGGCCTCAACTGGCAACTCCACAATCTTTCATTATATATATTGTATGCGTTGATGTTCCAGGTGGGACTAAGTGTGGGCTGTAGCGATAATTTTAAAGCAATTCTAAGAAACTTCCGTCCGAAAATGCTTTTACTTCCTCTCACTACAATCACGGGCACAATAGTTTTTTCGGCTCTAGTGAGTATATTTCTGAGTCACTGGAATGTGTTCGACTGTGTAGCAGTGGGTGCTGGCATGGGCTACTATTCACTTTCATCCATATTAGTCACCCAGCTAAAAATTCCATCATTGGGTGAGCAAGTGGCTGCAGAACTAGGCACTATTGCATTGCTTTCCAACGTATGTCGCGAGTTAATTGCCTTGATTTTAGCCCCACTGATTTGCAAATTATTTGGTCCATTGGCTCCTATCACGGCAGCGGGTGTCACTTCCGTAGATGTCTGTTTGCCCGCCATCGGCCGCGTATCGGGCAAGGACATGATTCCCGTGGCTCTTTTTCATGGCATGCTACTCGATATGAGCGTTCCCCTACTTATTCCTTTGGTGTGCGAGTTATAAGAGATATTTCCTTTTCCCGTTTCATCATCATTACACACAAAGAGGCGGTCTGAAGTAACAGATCGCCTCTTTGTGTGTGTAAATATAAGAGATTTATTTAAGTTTGCTTACGGCTTCCTTGATTCGACGAAGAGCCTCAACAATGTTTTCGTCGCTTGTTGCATAGCTCATACGGAAGCATTCGGGAGAGCCAAAAGCAGCACCGCCAACTGTAGCCACGTGGCCTACCTCGAGCAAATAGATGGCGAAATCCATAGAATCCTTAATGACACGCTGGCCATCGGTCTTACCAAAATAATAGCTACACTTGGGGAAGAGATAGAAGGCTCCATGAGGATCGTTCACCTCGAAACCAGGAACTTCCTTAGCCAAACGTACGATGAGTTCCTTACGGCGCTGGAAAGCTTGACGCATTGTCTCCACACATTCCTGCGGACCAGCAAATGCTTCGGTGGCTGCCATTTGGCTTACAGAACAAGGACCGCTAGTGTACTGACCCTGGAGTTTGCTACAAGCTTTAGCTATTTCGAGAGGAGCGGCTACAAAGCCTATACGCCAGCCTGTCATGGCATAAGCCTTAGATACACCATTGATTACAACAGTGCGATCCTTCATCCCTTCACAACGAGCAATGGAGGCATGATGGCCCACATAGTTGATATGTTCGTAGATCTCATCGCTAATCACGTATACACCATCGTGCTTGCGAAGCACTTCTGCAAGAGCCTCTAGTTCTTCTTGACTATACACAGAACCTGTAGGATTGCTCGGCGAGCAAAGGATGATGGCACGCGTCTTTGGAGTAATAGCAGCCTCAAGTTGAGCGGGAGTAATCTTAAAATCTTGCTCGATTGTGGCTTCTACAAATACGGGCTTACCATCGGCCATGAGCACCATCTGAGGATAGCTCACCCAATAGGGAGCGGGGATGATAACCTCTTCACCTGGAGAGACAAGAGCCATTACAGCATTGCACACGCACTGCTTAGCACCATTGGAACATACAATTTGGTCGGGAGTAAAATCCAATCCGTTCTCGTTTTTCAACTTGGCTACGATGGCCTTGCGAAGTGCAGGATAACCTGCAACGGGAGAGTAACGAGAATAATTCTCGTCGATGGCCTTCTTGGCAGCTTCCTTAATATGGTCAGGAGTGTCGAAATCGGGTTCTCCTACCGACAGATTGATAATGTCAATGCCTTGTGCTTTGAGCTCTGCGCTCTTTTGCGACATGGCGAGAGTGGCCGAGGGGGCCAAGCGGTTTACGAGTGATGAAAGCATGTTGTTTATTTGTTTAGTGTATTGCTATTTCGAAGAGGACCACCAAGAACCTTCAACGGAAGAGCTTACAAGTGTTTTCTGTTCTGCTATCAGATTTTACCGACATAGCTACTAGCATTACCCACGTAACTATGACATATTCCCAATAGACTATTAAGTTATTTATTTGCAAGATGCCTCTTACGCTGCATTGGCGTAGAGGCATCAAAGGGTATATGTGCCTCAATTTCTTCTGCCGCCAAAGATACGCAGCAAATAGAGGAACAAATTAATAAAGTCGAGATAGAGAGAAAGACTGCAAAGCAAGGCTATTTTGAGCAGATTGGTCTCGCCCAGGCCTTCGCTTTGGCGCAATATTTCTTTCATCTTTTGTGTGTCATACGCTGTTAATCCACAGAAAATGAACACACCTACGTAGGTCAACGCCCATGAGAAGATGTCGCTTGCCACAAAGATATTTACAATGGTAGCAATAATTAGTCCAATGAGCGCCATATAGAGGAAGCGTCCCACTCCAGAGAGGTCGCGTTTAGTCACTGCCCCAAAGAGACTCATGGCTCCAAAAGTTCCCGCTGTCACGAAGAAAGTGGTAGCAACGCTCTCCATCGTGTAAGCAAACAATATCACCGAGAGCGTGGCACCATTCAATATTGAGTATAGTGCGAACATCAGTCCTGCCACGGGGAACGACAACTTATTGATGCATGCAGAGAGTATCCATACCAAAGCTAGTTCACCAATGAGCAAGCCCCAAAATACAGCTTGATTACCTATGACGCTATAAAACAACTGCTCATTGCCTACCACATAGTAGGCAGTAAGACCTGTAATGGCTAATGCCAAAGTCATCCAAAGATAGACTTTCGACATTAGTGCAGGAAAGGCTGAACTTCTCTCGCGAACCGTTGTTTCAGGCTCATTGGGCGAATAATTATAAAAATTATAGTCCATAATGATAAAAGTTTGATAGGTTAGAATTTTTCTGATAGACCCCAAACAGAATGTTAGGCTCAAACTTTATGGGATATATCGGAGTTTATTTTATCGGATTATCAAAAGTGCAGCGTATGCCCCATGCGCTCTTTCTTGGTCTCGAGATAACGCTTATTGTACTTATTAGGCGTGATTTCAATGGGGACATTTTCTGTAATTGCAAGACCATAAGCTTCAAGCCCCACGCGCTTCACAGGGTTATTGGTCAATAATCGCATTTTTCTCACACCAAGCATACCCAATATCTGGGCGCCTACACCATAGTCACGCTCATCAGGATCATAGCCGAGGTGGATATTCGCATCTACTGTATCGTAGCCCTCTTCTTGCAACTTGTAAGCGGCAATCTTTGCCATCAAGCCGATGCCACGTCCTTCTTGATTGAGATATAGCACTACTCCCTTTCCCTCCTTTTCAATCATGCGCATTGCTTTGTGAAGTTGCTCTCCACAATCACAGCGTTCCGAACCGAATATATCGCCCGTCATACAAGAGGAGTGTACACGAACCAATACGGGTTCATCTTCTTTCCATTCTCCCTTAATCAAAGCGATGTGCTCTAATCCATTGCTTTTCTGACGAAAAGGAATCAAGTGGAAGTGACCATACTCAGTAGGCATATCTACCTCCTCACCTTGCTCCACTAAGCATTCCGTCTTTAAGCGATAGGCTATCAAATCTTTAATGGTAATAATATGCAGTCCCTCTCGTTGAGCGAACTCTTGCAGTTGAGGCATACGAGCCATAGTGCCATCAGGGTTGAGAATTTCAATCAGACAAGCCGCAGGCTGCATGCCTGCCAAGCGTGCCATATCGATAGCTGCTTCTGTGTGACCTGCACGAGCTAATACGCCGCGATCTTGTGCATAGAGCGGATTAATATGACCTGGGCGTCCAAAACTTTCAGGACGTGCATCAGGATCTGCCAAAGCCCGGATGGTAGCAGCACGATCGTGGCAACTCACCCCCGTAGTGCAACCTTCGAGCAAATCTACCGTGACGGTAAAGGGAGTTCCAAGCATACTTGTGTTGGTTTGTACCTGGTGCTCCAATTGCAACTGGTTGCAGCGTTCAATGGTTATCGGTGCACAGAGCACACCACGTCCGTTGCGGAGCATATAATTTACATGCTCTGGAGTGACGAGTTCTGCAGCCATGATTAAGTCGCCTTCATTCTCGCGATCTTCATCATCAACCACGATAACAAATTTACCTTGTCTAAAGTCTTGTATAGCCTCTTCTATGGAGGCGAGTTTGAATGAGCTCATTTATCGTATTTCTTGTTTGATATATTTTCTTGTTTGATAAGGATATTGTAAATGCCTAAACAGAGTGTGTATTTTAGGATATATCGCAAATTCTATCCTGTAGGTATCATTGTTTTTGCATAGGTTCTTTAGGAGCCTGTTGCGTATTTATAGGACCTTGGAAGGGGATCGACACGGAAGTGGATGTCCCCTCCGGAGTATTGGGCGTCATCACCCCGTGTTCTTGCACGTAACGTTTGTATTGGTAGCGACGCCATGCATGGTGAGCATATACACCGATAGCGAGAAGCGCAACTGCCGCAAGAGCTGCAATGAATAAGTTGCGCCTTGTTAGGAAACGACGAACGTTCTCGCTCAAACTTGTATTGTTTAAATTTGCTTCAGCGCTTTCTTCATTAAAAGAGCTTACATTGCTTTGACTAGCACTAGCTTTATCAAAGAGGTTTTCCCCCACGACTTGACCTTGTAGCATGCTCCGCAAACGATCGGAAGTGCGAACAATCACTCGTAAGTCACGCTGCAACCTTAACCGAAAGCGCCAAATACGGAACCAAAGCACAAGACCAATTGGGAAAAGTACCCCCGCGGCAATATTGACGCTTTTATTGTGGAAAGGCGTGGTATGGGCATGCACATAAATGATAGGGAAACGATTGAGTTCGACGAGCACTTTGCGATCTTTACTATTAGATAGTTCCTCTACTATATTCTCCATCAAATCACTAATTTCCTCCACTGCGGTGTCAGGAGTGTAGCGAAAGAATGTGCGAATATAGCTTGGAGCGATGAGCAGATGCGTCTTTTTATTGTAATCTGTGCATAAATCTTTCAAACGGCACAGGTTACTGAGCACAACATCCATACGAGGCTCTTCGATGATTACCTCCTTACGGAAAATGTGGCGATGCGTACGGAACCCAAGCAAATGGCTAAAGAATTGACGGTAAGCGTCCATATTGAACACAACAGAATCCTTATTGGCTTTGTAAGTAAAGAACACGCCAAAAGGAGCGACTACGATGGAACTGATCCACATACCAAGTACCATGTCGACCTTTCCATCACGAGCCATCTTCATTCCCGAAATGTAGATTACATACCACACGATGAAAATGGCTACGGAAATAACTGTTGGAAGTCCTAAACCACCTTTGCGAATGATTGCTCCTAGCGGAGCACCCACGAAGAAAAATAGAATACAAGCCAAGGAATAAGTCACTTTATTATGCCATTCCACCCAATGGTTGCGAATATCGCGTTCTTCTTGGTCTGTATTCATAGCTTTCCATTCTAAATCGGCCGAGATAGACTTTGCATTGGACAGAGCTGTTTGTCGCGCCATTTGCATTCTATCGGCAGGAGCCTTGCTTAGGACAGAATCTATTTGTAAAGGGATACCAACTTCTTGCTGCGTAGATACACTTCTTTTCTTTGTCGAAGAACTAGTTTTATTCGCCGAAGAACCTGCGTTTCCTCTCTGCACAATATGATTCTGCAACATACGAAGCATCATCACGGAGTCACGTGTCGAAATCTGTGGACGGCGATAATAGACGGGAATAGCATCCTTGTAATATTGCTTACCAATAGAGTCGAGTTCATGATTCATAGAATCCACGCTGTGCTCAATTTGGAGCATATTCTTCGCAGTAGGCATACCAGCAAGAAGATTCTTGTCCATCATATTAAAGTTGCTATCGAAGTCGATGAGCAACGACTTATAGTTGAACGTTTCACGATCGAATGGTTCGTTGGCGCCATTTTGCATCATCTGTGTGCCGCCCGAAGATTCAAGGCTTTCAAACTGCTCGCCATTCCACAAATCAAGATGCAGGTGTTGTTTATCACGTGTCACTTCAAGGCGTGCCGAGTCTGCCAGCACTATTTGTGCATGGTCGAATCCTTGATCTGTCTTGTATATAATGGTCTGATAGAGCATTCCCGTAGCAGTATTTTTGCTCTGCACATAGATATTAATATTGGGTACTCCATTATAAAACACACCTTCTGGAATTTCTACGGCTGGCGACTGTTCCTTCATGCTAAAAAGAAGTGTTTTCAATTCTATTTGCGCTTTGGGCGAAGCCACATTCTGAAAATAGAAGGAGGTGCACGTCATACCGAAGGCAAAGATGGCTAATGGCCGCATGATACGAAACAAGGGAATGCCAGCAGCTTTCATTGCAAGAAGTTCAAATGACTCGCCAAGATTGCCAAAGGTAATGAGCGAAGAGAGCAACACTGCCAACGGCAAAGAATCGCGCACGAGCGTAATGGCCATATACCAATAGAACTTCGCAAGGATGTCGATAGACAACCCCTTACCAATCAGATCATCAACATAACGCCACGTGAACTGCATCATGAAGACAAACAGTACCACAAAGAAAGCTCCTGCGAATATCAGGAGAAACTTTCTGAGTATGTAGAGGTCTAATTTCTTTATTAGTATCATGTGTATAATGAGCGGCATTTTCCGTTGGTTTTCCCTTTGCGAGAGTCTCTTGTGCCTATGTTCTGCAAAGTTACTACAAAAAAGTGAAATGCGGAAAGATATAGTGATAGAATTGAGTTACAAGGGTTTTAGTTGAAGTGGCGAAAATTCGTGAAGCCATTACAATCCCTGCCAAAGCCAAATCCTGACGCCGCAACGTTACTTGTTCGTAACCATGCCCGAAAATGCGACAAACGGGTACGGATGACGAAACAAGACGCTAAGGAATAGTGAGTTACCGACAACTCACGCGAAAAATTTGCTTACGGAAAAAGATTGCGCCGTTCCTCCCCGTTTTGCGTACCGACACCGGACTCTTCACCAACTAATTTTGAAACCAAAAAAATTAAGGACGATGAAGAGTACATTTTCAGTAATCTACTACCTGAAGCGTCAGGTAGTGAAAAAAGACGGGACAGTTCCCGTCATGGGACGCATCACGGTGGACGGCAGCCAGACGCAGTTCAGCTGCAAGCTGACTGTCGATCCGAAACTGTGGGACACCAAAGGGGGACGTGTCACGGGCAGAAGCACGGCGGCACTCGAAGCGAACCGTATGCTTGACAAAATGCGGGTACGCATCAACAGACACTATCAGGAAATCATGGAGCGTGACAACTTCGTCACGGCGGAAAAGGTGAAAAACGCCTTTCTCGGACTGGAACACCGCTATCACACGCTGATGCAGGTGTTCCGCCAGCACAACGAGGACTATGAGAAACAGGTGGAGGCAGGCATGAAAGCCAAAGGCACACTGGAAAAGTACCGTATCGTTTACAAGCACCTGCAAGAGTTCCTCGACATCCGCTACCATGTGAAGGACATCGCCCTGAAAGAGCTTACCCCGGCTTTCATCTCCGACTTCGAGATGTTCCTGCGCACGGACAAGCACTGTTGCACCAATACCGTCTGGTTGTACGTCTGCCCGCTACGGACGATGGTATTCATCGCCATCAACAACGAGTGGCTGACGCGCGACCCGTTCCGCGAGTATGAAATCAAGAAGGAGGAAACGACACGCAGTTTCCTTACCAAAGAGGAAATCCGCCTGCTGATGGAGGGCAAACTGAAAAACGCCAAACAGGAACTGTACCGTGACCTCTACCTGTTCTGCGCTTTCACCGGATTGTCATTCTCGGATATGCGCAACCTCACGGAAGAGAATATCCGCACCTATTTCGATGAACACGAGTGGATAAACATCAACCGCCAGAAAACGGGCGTGGTGTCCAACATCCGCCTGCTTGACATCGCCAACCGCATAATCGGCAAATACCGTGGACTGTGCGAGAACGGCAGGATATTTCCCGTCCCGCATTACAACACGTGCCTTGCCGGTATCCGTGCCGTCGCCAAGCGTTGCGGCATCACCAAGCATATCACGTGGCATCAGAGCCGCCACACGGCGGCCACAACGGTATTTCTCTCCAACGGCGTACCCATCGAAACGGTCAGTTCTATGCTCGGACACAAGAGCATAAAGACGACGCAGATTTACGCGAAGATAACCAAAGAAAAACTCAATCAAGACATGGAGATCCTTGCGGCAAGGTTGAACGGCATTGAGGAATTTGCAGGTTGTACCATCTAAAAAAGAGAAGCCATGAAGCGTGACATAATCATCATAGAGGACAAGGCGGTCAGCGTAACCGGTAACGAAGTGTGGATGACCGCCACCGAAATCGCCGGACTGTTCCATACGACCGTCCCGGCAGTGAACGCTGCCATCAAAGCAGTCCGCAAGTCGGACGTGCTTAACGACTACGAGTTGTGTCGCTACATGCAGCTTGAAAACGGGCTGTACGCGGACGTGTACGCGCTTGAAATCATCATCCCGGTCGCTTTCCGGCTGAACACCTACAACACCCACCTGTTCCGCACATGGCTGGTGGGAAAGGCACTCTCAAAAGATAACCGGCAGGCATACGTGATGTTCATTCAGAACGGAAAGGTCGGGTACTGTTAAAAACAGATTCCCCATAAGACAAGTAAACGGGCAGCACCACAAAAGGTGTCGCCCGTTTACTTTTTCATGCAACCGCCTCACTCCAGCGGCTTGCGGTAGTTCGCTTCCAGCACCTCGCGCAGCCCCGTTTCCGGGTAAAGCACCTTCCCTCCCAAAAGGATAAAAGGCAACACGCGGTTGTTGCGGTATTCCTGCAAGGTGCGTCGGCTCACACGGAGCAGTTCCGCCACCTCGCCGTCCGTCAGGTAACGCTCCCCGTCCAGCGGAGGACGGTAACTTTCCAGAAATGCGGACAGCCATTTAGAGCCTTTGCGCATATCCTGCATCACAGAGGCTATCGGCTCGTCTTCCATCGTAAAAACATCGTTGGTCTCGTTCATCATAACTTCGGATTCAGTGGGTGAATAAATCAAATCATCTGCCGTGCGGATAGAGCGTGCCGACAAGCGGTATCAGCCGCTTCACCTCCTCCGGCTTGTAATAGAACCTGCGGTTTATCTGCGAGTAGCCGATAAGCCGCCTGTCGCGCAGCGTCTGCAACGTGCGCGGGCTTATTCTCAACTGCCCGCAGACCTCCTCGCCCGTGAGCCATCTTTCCATGCGCCCCGTGTCGCTTTTGCGCCTCAGGGCGGCGACCTTCTCCGAGAGTGCGCCGAATGCCGCCACCATCATCTCGAAAGTCTTTTTCTCGATAGATACTATTTCCATATTCATGCAATTACCGGTTTGCCCGCAAAGGTAACGATGCAGCCCTTAACACGTACCGTTTTCCGCTGAAAGGCTGCCTGTTGCGCCGTTTGACCGGGTTATGGAGCCATCTTCCGTAAAAATCTTACGTGAGTCACGTAGTGAGTTGTTAAAGCCCCTTTTGTTTATTGCCGAATTTTGCCGCAGAAACAAAAAGAAAGGACTGAATATGAAAGTGATAACGATGGAAAGTTCCGTCTTCCGGTCATTGACGGAACAGATAGCGGAGATTGCGGCACACGTCCGTGCCGCCTCCGGCGACAAGAAAGCGGCATCGTCCGACAGGTTGCTCACCACACGCGAGGCGGCGCAGCTGCTTAACGTGAGTACCCGCACCCTCCAGCGTATGCGCAGCGAGCAACGCATCGTCTATGTCGTGCTTCGCGGTAAATGCCGCTACCGGCAGTCTGAAATCGACCGCCTGCTTGATGAGTGTACCGTCAACGAGGACGCCGCGACACCGCAGGAGCTGAAACGCAACCACACGCTACGAACGGGAGGCACACCCAAAGGAAGGAGGACATAGCTATGGAACTGCTCACACGAAACATCTTCGAGGGCTGGATGCAGAAGCTGATGGAACGGCTCGACCGTCAGGACGAACTGCTGCTGGCAATAAAGACGGAGGAACGACAGCCCGCCCTCACGGAAAGCATCCACCTTTTCGACAATCAGGACCTGTGCATGCTGCTCCAGATAAGCAAGCGCACACTGCAACGCTACCGCAGCGTCGGTGCATTGCCCTACAAGACACTGGGCAAGAAAACCTATTACAGCGAGGAGGATGTGCTGACATTCCTTTCCAACCATATCAAGGACTTCAAAAAAGAAGATATAGCCTTCTACAAGGCTCGTATCCATAATTTCTTTCATAAATAACCCATTAAAACATTTTTAGATGGCAAAGAAAAAAGACGAAAAGGACGTGCTGGTAGTCCGTGACGAGAAGACGGGCGAGATTAGCGTGGTAGCCGGGCTGAACGCAGACGGTACACCTAAACGCACCCCCGCGAAAGCGGAGAACGCGCAGAGTTTCCTGCAATTCGACCGACATGGCGACGTGCTGGACAACTTCTTCAAGAACTTCTTCCGGCAGTGCAAGGAACCCAGCCGCTTCGGTTTCTACCGCATCGCGGCGGACCAAGTGGATTCCATGCTGGGCGTGATGAAAGACCTGCTCCAGCATCCGTACCAGAACAAACAAATCCTCGCACCGCACAAAATCGACACCTTCCCCTATCAACAGCAGGTGATGGAAGAGCAAGCTGCGCAACAGACAGAGAAACAAGAACCTCAAAAACAGGAGAACATGGAACAACAGAAAGAACAGCAACAGGACAATTCCGAACAGACGCAGGGCAAACGGGGCTACCGGCCCATCGACGAGAGTAAAATCAACTGGCAGGAACTGGAGGACAGATGGGGCGTGAAGCGTGACGACCTTGAAAAGTCCGGTGACCTTACGAAGATGCTCCACTACGGCAAGTCCGACTTGGTGAAGGTCAAACCGACCTTCGGCGGCGAATCGTTCGAGCTGGACGCCCGCCTCTCCTTCAAGAAGGACGGCGAGGGGAATGTCAGCCTCGTGCCGCACTTCATCCGCAAGGAGCAGAAGTTAGATGAGTACAAGGAACACAAATTCTCCGACAATGACCGGAAGAACCTCCGCGAAACGGGCAACCTCGGCAGGGTCGTGGACATTGTGGACAGGGAAACGGGCGAAATCATCCCCTCCTACATCAGCATCGACCGCAAGACGAATGAAATCACGGACATTCCGGCGAGCAAGGTGCGCATCCCGGAGCGCATCGGCAAGACGGAAATCACC